>Ga0247768_1000039_pt1 | contig 80684 bp, 148 predicted proteins | sample UWRJL016104C6_FD_179944 | JGI IMG/M metagenome (GOLD analysis project Ga0247768, IMG submission 179944) | Plant litter microbial communities from Arlington Agricultural Research Station in Wisconsin, United States - UWRJ-L016-104C-6 | ecosystem: Environmental > Terrestrial > Plant litter >... | reverse complement strand
GGCCGCCCGAAGTCGGCCAAGAACCGCTTCACGGTCGTCGGCGATCCGGGGCCGGACGACGAGGACGATGAGCCGCAGCCGGAGACCGATCTGGCGCGCGGCGCGACCACCGAGATTCCGGACGACGACAAGCCTCCGTTCTGATGGAGTGCGGCTGGTGGGTGGGCCCCATCTGGAAACTGGGCGGCGAGACCTGCGTCTGCGTCCTGCTCCCCGGCCACGCCGACTCCCTGCACCGCTGTTCCTGTGGCAGCGAGTTTTCCGGCTGCGGCCACCCGAAGGAGTTCACCCGGCAATGAAGACCACCAAGATCGACATCGAAAGCGCCATCCCCGAGGGGGAGATGCTGGACGTATTGACGTCCACTCAGGCGAAGAACCAGTTGGCCAAGGAACTGATCAACTCGCACCGCGAGCGTGCCGACCGGGCCGCCCGCGAGGTGGGCGGGACGGTGCGCACTGACTGGACGCCGGAGTGGTACATCCGCCGGGGCAGCCACGTCACGTTCGGGGGCGACTTCATCCTGGCCGCCAGCCGGTGGCAGGTGGACGTGCCGAACAACTTCGACCCGAAGCAGGCGGCCATGTCGGCGAGCGTCCGATGAGCGAACGCGCTACCTGGGACGTCACCTGGGAGCGCTGCCCAGAATGTCCGCGCCCGGTGATGGACGGGCAGCAGCACGCCCATCCTGATCCGACAGGTGAGTTGATCGACGTTGAGCCCCTCTCCGGTTCCGAGGAATGAGTACCTGGTCGACTTCCCCACGATGTGGGTTGCCGTCGACTGGGTGGAGCACCACTGCGTAATCCCGGACGGTTTCGCGAAGGGGCAGGCGTATGAACTGGCCGACTGGCAGACCTGGTTCTACGTCAACCACTACCGGATCAAGCCGTCGGCGAAACTGGACGGCCGGATCGCGGTCGGCGCTCCCGCGTTCCACAACCGGCGCTCGCAGATTGTCATGCCACAGAAGGCAGGCAAGGGGCCGCTGACGGCGTCCCAATGCTGCCTGGAGGCGTGCGGCCCGGCGATGTTCGGCGGCTGGGCGAAAGGCGGCGAGGTCTACGACTGCCGCGACCACGGCTGCGGCTGCGGCTGGATCTACGAGTACGACGAGGGTGAGCCGATGGGTATCCCCTGGCCGACACCTCTCATTCAGATTACGGCGTTCAGCGAAGAGCAGACCGACAACGTGTACGGCGCGCTCCGGCCGATGATCGAGGCCGGGCCGCTGTCCGATGTGATCCCGCGCGTGGGCGAGGAATTCATCCGGCTGCCCGGCGGCGGCCGGATCGACACCGTCACGTCCAACAATCAGTCTCGCCTCGGCCAGCGCGTCACGTTCGTGCCGCAGGACGAGGTCGGCCTGTGGCTACCCATGTCGAAGGACGGCAAGGGCGGAAACATGGTGAAGGTCGCGAACACTCAGCGTCGTGGTGCTTCCGGCATGTCCGGCCGGGTCGTGGAGACGACGAACGGCTGGGACCCCAGCGAGAACTCGGTCGCCCAGCAGACTGCCCAGTCGGCGCTGGTGAAGGACGACATCTTCCGGCTGCACCGGCTGGCCCCGGCCACCTGGTCGTTCACCGACAAGCGCGAGCGCCGGAAGATCCTGAAGTACGTCTACGCCGGTTCCTGGTGGGTCGACCTGGACGCGATCGAGGCCGAAGCCAGCGAGATCATGCTGACGGACCCCGGCCAGGCCGAGCGCTTCTACGGCAACCGGATCGTGGCCGGTCTCGGGCAGTGGATGGACGACCTGCTGTGGGAGAAGCACACCCAGCCGCGTCTCGTCCCGGAGGGCACCGCCGTGGCCGGGGGCTTCGACGGTTCCGAGAACGATGACTGGACGGCGATCCGGCTGGAGACCCAGGACGGCTACCGGTTCACACCGACGTACGGGCCGGACCAGCGGCCTGCCTACTGGAACCCGGGCGAGTGGGGCGGATCGATCCCGCGCGGCGAGGTGAACGCCTGCGTGGACGAGATCGGCCGGAAGTACCGGCTGCGGCGGTTCTACTGCGACCCGCGTGACTGGCGGACCGAGATCGGCGAGTGGGCGCTGAAGTTCGGCGACGAGGAGGTGTTCGAGTGGAGCACGTACCGGATCGACGCCATGTTCCTGGCGCTGAAGCGTTCGTTCAACGACCTGAAGTCCGGTCGCACCACTCACGACAACGATCTTGTCGCAGCGCAGCACATCAGCAACGCCCGTAAAGTAGCCAAGCCTGGGGACAAGTACATCCTCGGCAAGCCGGATGCTCACCGAAAGATCGACATCGCGATGGCCGATACTCTCGCCCATGAGGCTGCGGCCGATCTTCACCTGATCGGTCCGGACGCCTGGCGGCCGAAGCGCCGTCTGACTCGCGTGTCCGGCCGGACCCGTTCGTACTAGGAGACGCAGCATGGTGACCAGCCTGGAGACCCCAGAGCCCGGCAGTCCGCTCTGGTGGGTGAACCGGCTGTATGCCGTTCTCCAGGACCGGCGTCCGGGCATCAACATGTACGACGATTACTACCGGGGCGACTTCCCGCTGCCGTGGCTCGCGCCGCAGGCTCAGGACGAGTTCCGGCGCATCCTGAAGATGAGCCGCGCCAACTACATCGGTCTCGTGATCGACGCGATGTGCGAGCGGATGGCCGTCGAGGGCTTCTTCGTCACCGAGGACACCGACGGCGATCCGTCGATCGACACGAAGTCCGAGGACCCGCTCGCGACCGACGCTCCGATGCAGGCGATCTGGCAGTCCAACAACCTGGACACCTTCTTCGACCAGGGCCTTCTGGAAGCGGCGATCACCGGCAACTCGTACCTGCTGATCGAGCGCAACAGGAGCAACCCGAAGCGGCCGAAGATCTACGTCGAGCACAGCAGCCAGGTGGTCGTGGCGTTCGCGTCCGGTTCCAACCGGCAGGACGCGCTCGCGTCGCTGAAGGTGTTCGTGGACGAGTGGACGGGGCAGATCTTCGCGACCCTGTACCTGCCCGGCCAGATTCACAAATTCAAGACGAACAGCAAGGACCAGGCCAACTTCATGGTCCAGTCCCCGTCCGGCCTGTTCGAGAACCGGCTGATGCCGATCTGGAACCTGCGCTCCACCGCGCGAGAGGAAGCCAGCGGCTCGTCCGGCCTGGACTATGTGCCGATGTTCGAACTGCCGAACAACCCCCGGCTGCTGACCGGCGGCCAGTCGGAGATCTACGACCTGACGGACACGCAGGACCGGATCGTCAAGACGATCGCCGACCGGCTGATGACGCAGGACTACGGCGCGTTCCCGCAGAAGTGGATCAGTGGCTGGCCGCTGGAGGACGAGAAGGGCAACCCGACGCCACCGGTCGAGGTCGGCCGGGACCGGGCGATCACCACGGACATCGCGGAGACGAAGTTCGGCCAGTTCGCGGCGGCCGACATCGGCGGCTACATCACCGCGAAGTCCGAAGACGTCACCGACATGGCCTCCCGCAGCCGCACCCCGGCGCAGTACCTGCTCGGCTCCATGAACAACGTGAACGGCGACACCCTGAAGGCCAGCGAGTCCGGCCTGGTCGCGAAGGTCCGGCAGCGGATGCGCGGGCACAATGATCCGCTGGAGAACGCGATGATGCGCGTGCGGGAGATGGCCGGGCTCCCGGTCGGACCCGGAGTGAACATCGAGGTCGTCTGGCGCAATCCGGAGTTCCGCACCGAGGGCGAACTGGTCGACAGCCTGCTGAAGATGGCCGACCTGGGCGTGCCGGAGGAGGCGCTGTGGGGACGCTGGGGCGCGACGCCGGAGGAGGTGCGGCGCTGGAAGGCCATGCTGGAGGACAAGATGAAGCGGGCGGCGGCCGGTGACGCGACGGTGATCCTGGCCGAGCGGTACCGGGCTGCGGCGGCCGGGCCGGTGGAGGCCGAGCAGGCGGCCAAGCAGCAGGAGGCGGTCGCGAAGGCGAAGGCCAACGGCGGCGGCACGAACGACAAGGGCACACAGCCCGGCCAGCCTCGGGGCACGAAGGGACCGGGGAACCGCTCCGGTGGGCAGTCGGGCGGCACGTCCAGCGCGAACGCCACGAAGCGCCGGGCGAATTCGCAGAAGCCCGCCACGACGTAGGAGGATGGCGGGATGAAGCCAACCGTGATCACCCTGCTCGGCACGAAGTACGAACTCGGCCCGCACCCGGACGGGCGGCCGGGCTTCGAGGCGTTCCCGGTGCAGGTCTGGGCGTGGCCCGGGATTCTGGTGGGGCCTCGTGGCGCAGACCGGAACTGAGGTCCAGCCGGGCGCGAGCGCCAGCACCAGCCAGGCTCAGGCGGCTCTGGCTGCGGCTGCCGCGTACCAGGCTGAGCAGAAGGCCGAGACGGACCGGCTGGTGAAGACCGTGCTGGCCCTGTGGGCGACGCTGGCGGCCAAGGACGCTTTCGCGTCGTGGGCGTCGATCGGCCCCCGGATCTACGTGCTGCTGTCCAGCCTGATGGAACTGGTCGCCGCCGACGCGGGCGGCTACGTCCGGCATGTCCTGAACGAGCAGGGCGTCGACACGGACGGTCCGGCCATCAACCCGGTCGCATTCGCCGGGGTGGCGTCGGACGGCCGGGACCTGGAGTCGCTGCTGGCCGGTGCTCTGGTGAAACTGCGGGAGTCGCAGCGGGCCGGGCATTCGGACATGCTGTCGAAGGCGCACGGGCGCAACTTCCTGGAACTGGTGGTGCGCACGCAGGTTTCGGACGCGGCGCGTGCGGCCGAGTCGGTGGCCATCGCGACGACGGACGGCACGAAGAACGGGCGGGCCGTGCAGGTCGGCTGGGTGCGGATGCTGACGCCACCGTCCTGCTCGCGGTGCGTGGTGCTGGCCGGGAAGTTCTACAAATGGAACAGCGGCTTCCAACGTCACCCAAATTGTGATTGCCGCCATCTGCCGGTCACGGTGGCCGGGGCTAGCGAGGTGCTGACCAACCCGTACGTCTACTTCAACTCGCTGACGAAAGACGAGCAGGACTACTACTTCGGCAAGGCGAACGCTCAGGCCATCCGGGATGGCGCGGACCTGAACCAGGTCGTGAACGCGGGGAAGTCGGGCCTGTTCGTCGCGGACGGCGGCCGGAAGTACCGGGTGGAGCCGACGCAGAAGAAGGGAACCCTGCGGATCAACGGCCAGGTGGTCCGGCCGACGGTGTGGCAGATCTACCGGGATGCGAGCGGTGACCGGGAGAAGGCCCGGGACCTGCTGTTCCGATACGGGTACACGCTGAAGCGTTGACGAACCGAAACAGTTATGCTCCAGATCAGAAGCAGGCGCGATACCTGCTCCACCACTTCGCACGGCCAGTGAGACGCTGGCAGAACCCAGGAGACCCGCATGTCGTCATTCCTGCTTGACCCCATCGGTTTTCGGCTCGACGGTCGCCCGTTCTACGGGTTCTCGGGAGCCGAGGGCGAGAACGACGGGGGAGGGGATGAGGACAACCCGGACGACGACGGCGATGAGCCGAAGGTCGAAACCGACCCGCTGAAGCGCACCCAGGCCACCCTCGACAAGGTGATCAAGGAGCGGCGGGAGGCCCGGGACGAGTTGCGGCCGGTCAAGGCCGTGCTGCGGGAACTGGGGATCGATTCCCCTGAGGCGCTCCGCGCGGCTCTCACCAAGAGCAGTGGGAAGCAGGACACGCAGGTCGACGCGGAGAAGATCCGCGCCGAGGAGCGTGCCGCCGCCCGGCTGGAGGCCAACCGCGATGTCGCGCTGGCCAAGGTGGAAGCCGCCGCCAAGGGGAAGTTCGCCGATCCGTCCGACGCGGTCGACTTCGTTCGCAAGAACGTGGACGACCTGCTGGGCCGGGACGGCAAGCCCGATCCGAAACTGATCGAGCGTGAACTCGACGACCTGCTTGCGGCCAAGCCGCACTGGGGAGTCGGCACCAAGGAAGACCTGTCGTTCGACGGCGGTGCCCGGCAGTCGGGTGGCGCTCCGAAGAGCATGGACGCCTGGCTGCGGGACAAGTCTCGCAGCCGTCGCGGATAGTCGCGGCCCCCATCCTGGGGGTCGCATTGACCCCCAGGAGTCGCAGTGAAGAACCACCTTCGGGAGCCGATCGGCTCCCGCGCCGACGGGCGGCCGATCTTCGGCTTCTCGGGCGCGGCGTACGACTCGCTGACCAACCGGTCGGACGTGGCCCCGCTGATCCCCGAGCAGGTCTCCAACGAGATGCTCGGCAAGGCCACCGAAGGCTCGGCGGTCATGGCGATGTTCCGCCGGATTCCGGTGCAGGGCACGTCGATGCGCTTCCCGATCCTCACCGCCCTGCCGATCGCGTACTGGGTGGCGGGCGACACCGGTCTGAAGCAGACGACCGAGATGGGCTGGAGCAATAAGTATCTGACGATCGAGGAGATCGCCACGATCATGCCGGTCCCCGACAACGTCATGGAGGACGTGTCGGTGAACATCTGGGACGAGGCTCAGCCGCTCCTGGTCGAAGCCTTCGCCCGCGTGCTGGATTCGGCCGTCTACTTCGGCGCGAACGCTCCGTCGTCCTTCCCGACCAACATCGTCGCTGCTGCGGCTGCGGCCGGGAACTTCGTGGACTTCGGCACCTCGACCACCGCCCAGGGTGGCTTCATGGGCGACCTGGACAACCTGATCGGGAAGGTCGAGGAGGACGGGTACGACATCACCGGCTACCTCTCCCCGATCGCGACCCGGTCGAAGTTCCGCAAGGTCCGCGACACCCAGGGCCGCAAGTTGGACGAGTCCCGCGTCGGCGGCGACCTGCGGTCGGTCGACGGCGTGCCGATCATGTACCCGATGCGTGGCCTGTGGCCGGTTTCGGGCGGCCCCGGCGTCAACGGTGTGGCGCTGCTCGGTGGCGACTGGTCCCAGTTCGTGGTCGGCGTCAAGAGTGGCATCGAGTACAAGTTGATCACCGACGGTGTGATCACGGACGACAACGGCAACATCGTCTACAACCTGCCGCAGCAGGACATGCAGGCGCTGCGCCTCAAGTTCCGGGTCGGTTGGCAGGTTGCCAACACGATCAACAACGACAACCCGACCGAGAACACCCGTTACCCGGTCGGCTACATCCGCACTGTGGGGGCCTGACTCATGGGTATGCGCACGAAACTGAACGTCGAGCAGGAGCCGGTGACCATCCTGGCTACCGGGACCAACGCGATCGAGGCCCCGTTCACGGGCAAGGTCGCGAACGTCTCCTACACACCGGTCGCTGCGGTGACCGGTGCCGCGAGCCCGGCCAGCCGCACGCTGTCCGTCATCAACCACGGGCAGGCCGGTGCGGGCACCACCGTGGTCGCGTCGCTCGCCCTCGTCGGCGGCGTCAACCTCGTCGCGTTCGACGAGAAGGCGCTCACGCTGTCGGCCACCGCGTCCGACCTCCAGGTGGTCCAGGGCGACATCCTGGAGTTCCGGTCGGCCGCCGTCGGCGGCACCGGCTTGGTCGATCCCGGCGGCACCGTCGAGATCACGTTCGAGAGGAACGACTGATGGCTGAGGCCAAGAGCCCCACCCCGAAGTCCCAGACGACTCCGTCGGCGGTCGCCGCCGACCAGACGCCCATCAGCCCGGCCGGTCTCCAGCCGGGCGAGCGGGCTTCCGCTCCGACCACCACGCGGGTTCCCCGTGGCGTGGACGAGGCTCCCAGCGACCAGTTGGCCGACGAGCCCGCCGCCCGCGCTCTCCAGGAGCATGTCCGCGAGGTGATCGCCAAGGAGCAGGAGCAGGGCTACCGGGGCGACCCGAACAAGAACCGGCACGCGCCGAACGAGGCGTACACCCTGCGGGGTGTCGGCCGGGGCGACCCGACGCCGGAGACCACGGTCCACACGCCGTCCAGCAAGTAACCGCGCTCCGAACGGCCGGGCCTCTCACCAGGGTCCGGCCGTTCGGCTCTCCCCAGGAGTGGCAATGCCGTTCGACGTGAGCACGGCCGACATCGAGTCCCGCTGGCGGGTGCTCGACGACGACGAGGCGGACGTGGCCCTTCAGCGCCTGGTCGACATCGAGCGGCGGCTGCGGCAGTTACGTCCGGCGCTGCTGGCGTTCTACACCGGCCTGTCGGCGGGGACCGTGAAGGCTGACCTGCTGGAGACCGTCCGGGCCGTGCTGGCCGGGGCCGTGATCAGGTACCTGCGTAACCCGGACGTGAACCAGCGTCAGGACATCGGCGCGGACGGCTCGATCGGCATCTCGTTCGACACCTTGACGCCCGGCGGGGTCTACCTCACCGAGGAGGAACTCGGCCAGATCGACGATGCGGTTGGCGCTGCCGACGGCACGGTCCGTCCGCGCGTAGGCTCGCAGGCGCTGGTCAGTTCGTTCCCCTGGCGGCGCACGCCGTACGACGTCACGATTCTCCCCACACCGTGAGAGGCACCAACATGAGCGAGACCCGGCCCACCGGCCGCCTTTCCGGGGTGGTCATCCCGGCACCGATCGTCCGGCCTGCGATCCGCACGGTCGACGACGCGGCGATGCACGGCACCAACTGGGCCAAGCGCAACCGCCGCCTGGCTCCGGTCTCCGCCCGGCTGCGGGCCTTCTGGCAGGACGAGAACGCGGAGCACTTCGAGCGGTCCCTGGAGGCGCAGCGGGCGGCCGAGCAGGCCCGGCGCGGCGGCGCGATGTCGGCGGTCGGCCACCTGTGGCTGACCCGGGTGGACCGGCGCGGCCAGCAGTGGGATCTCGGCCTGGCCGGTTGCCGGGTGGTGACCACGGCGGGCGTCAACTTCATCGTGGACGCCTTCCAGGGCATCGTCGAGCCGGAGAACATGAAGTACCACGGCGTCGGGACCGGGGCCGGTGCGGAAGCGATCGGCAACACCGCGCTGACCACGGAACTCACCACCCAGTACCAGGTCTCGAACACCCGCCCCACCGGCTCCCTGGGGGAACTGGCCGGGAACGCGAACGTCTTCGAGACGACCGCCACGATCACCGTCTCGTCGGCCGTGGCCATCACCGAGCACGGCATCTTCTCGCAGGCGGCGGTCGGCGGCGGGGTGCTGCTGGACAAGACGCTGTTCGCTGCGGTCAACCTGGCGTCCGGCGAATCGTTGCAGGCCCAGTACGACCTGACATTTACGGCTGGTGGTTGATTCATAGGCTGCTTGCAGATATGGTCTGATCATGAAGACCTGCCTCGTCTGCGACCTGTCGTATCAGCCGAAAACCAAGCATCAGAAGTATTGTTCACGACCATGCGCGCTGAAGGCGGTGCACGATCGCAATGTCGACCACACGATCGAACCTCGCCCTTGCGAGCACTGTGGGACAGAGTTCCGACCGAAAAGCCGTCAGTCGGCCGGTCGGTTCTGCTCGCGACCGTGCACCTACGCCGGTTCGACCGGCGAGAAGGCGGCTCACTGGAAAGGCGGCCGGTCAGTCACCGACTCGGGCTACGTCCGCATCAGCAAGGCTGGCCACCCGGCCGCGACCAGCAACGGCTCTTACGTGCCCGAGCATCGCCTGGTCATGGAGGAGGCGCTCGGTCGCTATCTTGAGGATCATGAAACTGTCCATCACCTCAACGGCGTCCGCGACGACAACCGTATCGAGAACCTCCAGTTGCGTTCAGGCCGCCACGGCAGGGGCGTCGTTCACCGCTGTCTCGACTGCGGTTCTTCCAATGTGGAGTCCGTGCCCCTGGGGTGAGAAGTAGATGGCCAGCCTGCTTCCTTCGGGCGCGGCTGTTGAAACCTTCACCGGGGCGGACGGTTCAGCGCCGAACGCCACCAACTGGACCGTCGCCCGCAACGAGGGCACGGGCGGCTCGGTGACGATCCAAGGCAACCGCTGCCGTCTTCGCTGTGGCAACGCCGACGGCAACCGGATCAGCCTGCGGGTCACCGGCATCACCGCGCTGGCCGACGCCGAGATGGTGTTCGACTGGGACGTGACGCCGAACATGTACCCGACGGCGATCCTCCGCTCGGACAGCCAGATCTCGACGGTCAACGGCTACACGTTCTCGCTGCGGCAGAACGACATGGTCGTCAGCCGCCGGGTCCTGCCGACGCCGATCGACCTGGTGACGAACACCCACGGGTTCGTGTTCGGCGACCAGGTGCGTTCCCGGATCGCCATCTTCGGCCAGCGGATTCGCGCCCGGACGTGGCTGCGGTCGCAGCCGGAGCCGACGAACACCTGGCAGATCGATTACACCGACACGGGCGGCATCACGACCGGCGGCTACGTCGGCGTCACCATGCAATCCTCGTCGTCGGCCGCCGGGTCCGTCGACTTCTTCATCGACAACCTGTCGCTGTCGGACACGATCACCCCCACGCAGGCGACGCTGTTCGCGACGGGGAACATCACGCCGACCAGCGTGGAGATCAGCACGACGAAGAAGTTGCTGACCGGTGCGATGACACCCGGCGGCGTCCTGACGAAATCCCGTGCGGTGCTGAAGGTTCTGGCGGGTGCCATCACCCCGTCCGGCGTGCTGCTGAAGGCGCTGCCGAAGGTCTTCACCGGCCAGATTGCGCCAACCAACATCCTGACGAGGAGCCCGGCCAAGAAGTTCGCTGGCGCGCTCACGCCGACCGCATTCATCCGGCGTGGGCCGAGCCGGAAGTTCGCGGGGGCCATCACGCCGACGAACACCACTACCAGCGTCACGTTCATCGGCCGGGTGTTCGGTCGGCCGGGCCTCATCGTGATGACTCTGGTGACCCGGGCGCGCGTCAGCATCCGGCACAGGAAGGGATAGGTCGTGGCAGTCGACGATGAAACCCGCGTGTTCGTGGGTCAGAACATCCTGATCGAGGTCGAGGCGCGGCTGAACGGCGTGCCGACCGACCCGACGCTGGCCAGCGTCTCCTACCGCGCACCAGGTGGAACCCAGGCGACCCTCAACTACCCGACCACCAACTTCGTCCGTCGGTCGACCGGGCTGTTCGAGGCGAGCATCCTGGTCACCGAGCCGGGCACCTGGATCTTCCGTGCGGAGACGGCGGGGATCGTGGACGCCGTCAACGAGATGACCCAGGAAGTCCTCGCCAGCGGTTTGAGCGGATAATGACGGCAGCAGCCCAACCCGAGGAGATCAGCATGGCCAGGACCGGAAGCACCAGCACGACTCCCGCTCGCGACGGCGGCGAGCCGGTCGTCGACTACATGTCCGACGCGCCCGCCGAGCGCACCTACGCGGAAGCCATTTCGCCCGCGCAGCGGGATCTCCTGGCCGGGCTCGGCCTGCCGGTCCCTGAGGAGACCGTGGCCGAATGAGCATCAAGTCGGTCGTGGCCAGCGGGCGGCGTCTCATCGCCACCTCGCTGCTCGACCGCGCCTTCATCCAGGACCGGACGCTGGTGCGGGACACGACCGGTGGCCAGAAGACGGCCTACGTCGAGCGGTCGAAGAGGATCGCCTGCCGGTTCGTGATGCCCCGCGAGGATGACCCGATCCTCAACGTGGACAGCGTGTTCGGGCCGACGACGATGGTGCTGCTGATGCCGCTCGGCACCGTCTACGAGGAGGGCGACCGCGTCCGGAACGCTCTGGACGGCAGCCTGTACGTGATCACGAAGGACACGGCGGTCCCCAGCGAACTGGCCGTGATCATGAAGGTCGGAATCCGGGAGGTGGACTGATGGGCGGCTGGACCGTGAAGTACAACAACTTCGGTGCCATTGCCCGGAAGATGCCACGCGAACTGGCGGACGGCGTGGACGAGGTGGCCGAGTCGATGGTCCGCGAACTGAAGACCATCCTCTGGAAGGACACCGGCATGATCCGGCGCGTCACCACCGAGCGCGGCCTGTCGCGGATGCACGCGGAGGTGGATGTCGGCTGGTACCTCGGCCAGGGCTTCTACTCCGGCTTCCAGGAGTTCGGGGTGCCCGCCTACGGTCGTCCGCCCCGCCCGATCGTCGCGCCGCTGGCACACCAGTACGAGCGGCAGTACCGGCTGGAGATGGCCGAGAAGGTCCGGAAGGCTTGTGATGCTCGGTGAGCGCCGAGAACGGCGGCATCGTCGAGACGGTCAGCATTGTCGAGCCGTGGCTGTACGCCACGCTCAGCGCCGATCCTGTCCTGGCCGGGCTCGTGGGCGACCGGATCTCCGGCACGCTCTCCACGGTCACCCTGGGCACGCCGTACGTGTCGTTCCTCCTCCAGTCTCCGCTCGACATCGTCGGCGTGGGTGGGGTGCGGATCAGCACGGACAACCTGTACGTCGTGAAGGCGGTCGCTCAGTCCTCGTCGTGGGATGAGGTGATCCCGATCGCTGAACGGATCGACTACCTGATTCACCGGCCGAACTCGGTGATGACGGAAGCGCGCGGATCGCTGTCGTGCGTGCGAGAACGGCCTTACCAGCAGCCGGAGGTCGACGGCGGCCTCCAGTACCGCCATCTGGGCGGCGTATACCGCATTCGTGCGAGCGCTGACTAGAGCACCGAAAACGACGCCCTGGCAGACTAGGCCAGAGTGACCTTCACCTGATAGGAGTCCCGCCGTGGCGGAACGCAGTTCAATCACGCAGAGCGTGCAGATCGGCGTGGAGACCACGCCGGGCACCGCCGTGGCGGCCCCCCGTCGGCTCGGCTCGATGTCGCTGGAGATCGGTCCGGACGTGGACGTCAAGGATCTCCGGCCGGACGGCACCAAGTACCCGGTGCTGGAGATCCTCGGGAAGGAGTCGACGAAGGCCGACATCAGCGGTTCGGCCGTCTACACCGAACTGCCGTACGCCTTTTCGTCGGTCATTTCCGCTCCGACGGTGACGTCCATCCTGGACGGCGCGACGCCAACGGGAGCGACCCGCTGGGTGTTCAACTCGAACACCTACGGCGACGACGCTCCGAAGACGCTGACCGTCGAGCAGGGCTCGGCCTTCCGGGCCCACCGGTTCGTCTACGGGATCATCTCCGAGTACACCTGGTCGTGGAGCCGCGACGAGATCGAACTCGGCGGCTCGATGATGGGCCGGGCGATCGAGGACGGCATTACGCTGACCGGCTCGCCGACCCTGCTGCCGCAGGTGCCGGTGAAGCCCGCCGAACTGTCGGTCTACATCGACACCACGTCCGGCGGCCTCGGCACCACTAAGCAGTTGCGCACGCTGTCCGGCGAGTGCAACATCTCGGACCGGTACATGCCGCTGTGGGTGGTGGACGCGGCCCAGTCGTCGTTCGTCGCGACCGTCGAGGGCGAGCCGACCGTCGAGTTCAAGATCGTCCAGATGGCCGACAGCCAGGCGGCGGCCAACCTGGTCGCGCTGCGGGCGGGCACCACGAAGTTCCTGCGGCTGCGCGCCGTCGGGCCGCAGATCTTCGCGCCGACCGTCGGCCTCCCGGCCGGTGTCAACCACCAGGTGACCTGGGACGTGGCCGGGCAGATCAGCGACGTGGAGAAGTTCTCGGACGAGGACGGCGTGTTCGCGATCGGCTACACCTTCAAGGCCGTGCACGACCCGACGTGGACCAGGGCGTTCCAGGTCGAGGTCATCACCACGACCGCCACTCTGTAACAGCATCTCCCTGCAACTGAAAGAGGTTCCAAACCGTGCGGATTGACGAAGCGATTGCCGAAACGAAGCCCCTCAAGGTCTTCTTCGGCGACGCGGTGCTGAACATCGAGTACCGGCCTCCGGCCTACACGATCGCCCAGATGACGGAGGCGGCTGCCGACAAGGGCAACCCGGAGCGGCTCATCTCGATGATCCAGGATCTGGTCGTCGGCTGGGACCTGACCCGGACGGAGAAGTTGCTCGACGACAACGGTGAGCAGGTCGGTGAGCAGGAGATCCCCGTCGACATCAACAACGACGAGGACGTTCGGCTGTACGTGCCGACCACGATCATCATGGGCATCGTCAAGGCCGTCAGATCGGACAACGACCCTTCGGGGGAATGAAGGCCCTTCGTCGCTACCTGGTGACGGATGGGGCGATGGGCGAAGCGCCGTTGTGGTTCACGCTCATCCAGGCGGCACGCTACCTCGGCGTGCCGCCCTGGGACCTGGCGGCCAAGCCAGCCTGGTGGGTGAGGGTGGCCCTGGCCAGTCAGTCCGCTGAGCACCACGCGAGCAAGAAGAAGGGAGCGTCGTAATGCCGACGGTGGCTGAACTCGGTGTTCACATCGACGCGGACGACGACGCGACCAAGACGATCCTCGCGATCGACGCTCTGATCAAGGGTCTCGACGGCGACGACGCGAACATCGACATCGACGCGAACGCGCACGACGTCGAGGCCGAGATCAAGAAGTTGATGGCCGACCTGGACCGGTTGGACGAGAAGTCGCCGGACATCGACATCGATCTCAACACGGGCGATGCGGCCGAAGAGATCGAAATCCTCAAGGCCGAACTGAAGTCGATCGGCGACGAGCGCGTCAAGGTGAAGGTCAACACCGACGAGGTGCGCAAGGGCCGCGCGTCGATGGACGGCTTCAGGAACTCCGCGCTCCAGGCCAGCCGGTCCGTGAACGGTATCGCCGCAGCGGTATTGGGCCTGGGCACCGCTCTGATCCCGATCGGCGCGGTCGCCGTCGGCGGCATCGCTGCGCTATCCGGTGCACTGGTGACTGCCGGGATTGGCGTCGGCCTGTTCGGTGCGGTCGCCGTCACCAACTTCAGCCACGTCAACGATGCGCTGAAGGGCCTGAAGACCGCCCAGGACGCCTTCAACACGGCCGTCACGGACGACGCCAAGGACAAGGCCCTGGCGAAGATGAAGGCGATCATGGATTCGCTGTCGCCTGCCGAGCAGGAGATGGTGAAGGGCATCCAGGCTTTCCAGGCTGCTTGGCGTTCTTTCGCTGAGCAGTTCCAGCCGATCATCTTCCAGACGGCGGCCGAGGGCTTGAAGGGCATCGCCGCGCTGCTGCCGTCGATCGCACCGATCGTGCAGGCGGCGGCCGGGGCGTTCCTGTTCCTGGAACGGTCTGCGGTCCGAGCGCTCCAGGGTCCGTTCTGGCAGTCCTTCATCAAGATGATCGGCCAGAACCTCGGTCCGATCCTGCGCGACCTGGGCCGGACGATCGGCAACGTCTTCGGTGGATTCGCTGCTCTCATCATGGCTTTCATGCCGCTCACCCGGGACTTCACTGGCGGCATGGTGGGGATGTCGCAAGCGTTCGAGGATTGGGCGAAGGGGCTGGCGCAGTCGCAGGGCTTCCAGAACTTCGTGGCGTACATCCGCGAGAACACCCCACTGGTGCTGTCTCTCATCGGTCAGATCGCTCTGGCGTTCGTGGCGATCGTCAAGGCAGGCGCGCCGCTGGGCGAGGCACTCGTGAAGATCGCCACCGGGCTGTTCCGTGCGATCGACGGCTTCCAGAAGGCGCACCCGCTGCTGGCCCTGCTCGGCCTCGGCTTCATCGGCGTGGCCGCCGTCGGCCTGAAGATCATCGGCCCGATCCTGGCCATCGCGAACGTCTTCAGCGTCATCTCGGCCGCCGCGCTGGCGGCCGGTGTCGGCATCGGTGAGTTCCTGACCGGCCTGGCGCTGACGGCTGGCATCGTGCTGGCCGTCGTGGCCGCTCTGGCCGCCGTGGCGTTCGGAATCTACTACGCCTACACGCACTTTCAGACGTTCCACGACATCGTCAACACGGTCGCCGGGGCCATCGCGTCGTTCGCGACGACCGTCTACACCGCGATCGTCGGATGGCTCGGCCAGGCGGCGGCGTGGTTGTCGGCCACGTTCGGCCCGGCGGTGCAGGCCGTGTTCGACTTCGTGGTGCAGCAGTTCAACAAGGTGGTGCAGTGGGCGACCACCAACGCGCCGCTGTTCATGGCCGTGTGGCAGAACATCCTGACGATCATCACGTTCGTCTGGAACGCGATCGTCACCGAAATCACTGGCGCGCTGGCGATCATCAGCGCGATCTGGTCGGCCGTCTGGCCGACGCTGTCGGCCATCGTGCAGGGCGCGTGGACGATCATCAAGGGCGTCATCTCCGGAACCCTCGACACGATCATGGGCATCATCACGATCTTCGCCGGGCTCCTGACCGGCAACTGGTCGGCGGTGTGGCAGGGCATCCTCCAGATCCTCAAGGGCGCGTGGGAACTCATCAAGGGCGTCGTCATCGGCGGCTTCCAGATCCTCAAGGCGACCTGGACCGTCAGCCTCAACCTGCTGTTCACCCTCTGGGATCAGTTGTGGAAGAGGGTCATTGGCGGGTTGTCCGCCGCGTGGGGCACCATCAGGTCGATCATGTCGGCGGCCTGGAGCGGGATCACCGCCGGGTTCCGTGGATTCCAGCAGGGCGTGCAGGGCATCATCAATGCCATGTGGTCGGCGATCATCGCCATCTTCCGCACCGCGCTCAGCCTGGTGCTCGGCGGCCTGCTGGCGGCGTTCGGCACGATGCGCTCCGGCGTCTCGGCGGCGATGAGCGCGATCTCCGGCGTCATCTCGCGCGGCTGGTCCACGATCCGATCCACCGTGTCCGGCGCGCTCAGTGGCATCGTTGGCCTGGTCTGGAACCTGGGCGGTCAGTTCTTCTCGGCCGGTGCGAGCATCATGCGCTCGCTGGCGTCCGGCATCCGCTCGGCCATCGGCGACGCGGTCGGTGCCGTCGAGGGTGCGATCGGACGGATCACCGACCTGCTGCCCGGCTCCCCGGCGAAGGTCGGCCCACTGTCCGGCGACGGCTACGCCATGATCCGTGGCCAGCACCTGGCGGAAGACCTGGCGGCGGGCCTTGCTGGCCGGGCCGGTCTCGTTCAGGCGGCAGCGCGCGACATCGCTGACGTGATGTCGATGGGCCTGGGCACCGGAGGCTCGTTCCGGGCGGTCGCGAGCACGACGGGCACCGGCCAGGGCGGGGGGTCAACTACAGTGACCCTTGCCCCCGGGTCGGTTGTGGTGCAGGTCGGAGACGGCGTCAGCCCGGCCGAGGCCCGGCAGGCGTTCGATGGGGCCAGCGGCCAGTTGGCCAACGATCTGCTCACGGCGATCCGTCGCCAGTAAGGATGGCGCTCGGTGGCGAAAGTCTTCGTCGGCAACAACACGTTCGCCCTCCAGGGTTCGCCGGACAAGCGGATCATGGAGGACAAGGACGGGTTCTTCTGGGCCGTCGTGGTTTCCGCGTCCGGCTCGACCGGCGGCGTCGCCAAGTTCTACTACAGCAGGGACTCCGGTAACACCTGGCACTGGAGTCCGACGTCCGAGTTGAATCTCGGCCAGAACAAGGCCAACCCGTCGATGTACGTCGACCAGGACGGCTACGCGCACCTGTCGTTCGTCCAGTACGACCTGGACCCGCAGGTCATCATCTACGCGCGGGGCACGCCGACGAAGGCCCCGAACAACACGGCCACGCTCCAGGGCGGCACGTCGACCGTCGTCAGCGCGAAGGATCTGGCCAGCGGCAACTACATCCCCGGCTGGTCCTGGAAGACGCTGAAGATCAGCCCGGCCGGTGGCCGCCTGGCAATCGACTCGGACCCGATCGCCTTCCGCAACGGCACCGGTTGGACGGCGTTCCTCTGCTACTCGATCGGCACGACCGGCGGCTGCCAGGTGGCCCGGGTCAACATCTCCAACAAGGGCGTGCTGAGCGTCGGCGCGACGACGATGGGTCCGTCCAGCGGCCTGGAGGCGACCCAGTTCGGCAGCCTGGAGTTCGCGCACACGGGCGACGGCATCACCCCGTCAGCGACCCCTCACCTGTTCCTGGGGACCGGCCTGTACGGCGCGTCCGGCGGCATCCGGCTCAACCGGGCGGCCTACAGCGGCGGCGTGTGGACCTGGGGAACCCCGGTGGTCCTGGCGACCGGCAGCGTGCCGAAGACGACGCTGTGCGGCGTGTGGGACGGCGCGCGGTACATGTTCGCCTGGTCGGCGAACGCGAACTCCATCTCGGTCGTCGAATGGGACGGCGTGGCCGCCCCGGTGACCCGCTCACCCCCGGCGCTCCCGGGCGGCACCACCCAACTGGCCGGGCTCTCCCTGGCGTGCGACCCGGTCACCGACGACATCTACCTGATCTTCCACGACCAGGGCGACGGCGACGTGCGGTACAGCAAGTTCACCCGCTCGCTGCTGACCTGGTCAGCCTGGTCGGTGCTGATCGCCCGCAGCCCGTCCACGGTGGACGGGCAGGTGTCGCTGCCCCGGCACCCGCAGCGGAACACGATCCCATACCTCTACACGATCATCACCGGCACGAATCCCGTGGTCTACACGGTGAACTCGGCGATCCTCACCACGCTGGTGCGGACGCCACCAACGCCAACCCTGGAGAGCCCGGCCAGCGGCGCGAAGTTGAACCTGGCGCTGGGCGGAACGTTCACCTGGACGTACAACCCGATCGCGCCCGGCGACGCCGAGGCCGGGTACGTGTTCAAGCGGGTCAACGGTGGAACGACGGAGTACTGGAACGCGACGACGCAAGCGTTCCAGTCCGGCACGGTCACGAACACCACGGACCCGGACAACCCGTCGCAGGTGACGTTCCCGGCCAGCAAGTGGACGAACGGCGTCACGTACACCTGGGCGATCCAGGTGGTGTCCAGCAGCGGCTCATCCAGCGCCTTCACGAGCCCGCGCACCGTCATCTCGGCGGCCAGCCCGATCGTCGTGGTGACCGACCCGACGAACGTGGTGTACGAGGAGAGCACGCCGCTGGTGCAGTGGACGTACTCCAGCCTCGACGCGCAACGGGACTACGAGATCCGCATCGTGCCGGAGGGGCCGGGCATCTCACCGACGGACCCGCTCGGCGCGGTGTGGACGTCCGGCGTGGTCGGCTCCAGTGTCGCCAGGTCAGCGCGCATCGAACTGCCGCTGACGAACAACGTTTCGTATCGGGCGTACGTTCGGGCGACGAGTGTGGCCGCCATCGCCAGCGACTGGGTCTACTCGTCCTTCAGCATCTTCGTCACGCCGCCGTCCGGCCCGCTGGTGGAGGTGGTGGACTCAATCGATTTTGTGTCTGGCGTCCCGCGCGCTCGCCTGGACCTGACCGGCCAGTCGTCGTTCCTGACGGCCGACCAGGACGGCAGTGCGACCGGCTGGGAGTCGGACGCGAACGTTACGTTGGCCGACCAGATCGAGGACACCGGGGCCGGTCTGCTGATCGGATTCAAGATGACCAGCGTTGCGGCCGGGACGATGGCCGCTCGCACTGTGGTGGGCGACCCGCCGCCGCCGACCGCTGACGAACCGGCTCCGCTGCGACCATTGTCGTTCCCGGTGCAGGAAGGCACAGCGTATACGTTGATGGCGTCGTTCCGGGCAGCGACAACGACGCGGGCGGCCCGCGTTTCGATCCGCTGGTACGACGACGACGACGGCACCGGAACGTTGATCTCAACGACGGTGTCCAGCCAGGTCAACGCAACGAACGCGGCCTACGCTCAGGCGAACGTTACGGACGTCGCTCCGGTCGGCGCAGTGTTGGCCCGGGTCGTCCTGGAGGTGCTGAGCACGGCAGCAGCGTCCGAGGTGTTCTACGTCGGGTACGTGTCTTTTCACCCTGGCCGGGTCGTTGCTTACCAGCCGGGAGGTTTCGCTCAGAACGAGACGCTGCGGGTGGAGCGTAGCGATGACGGTGGGACAACGTTCGCGACGATCCTGGAGCGGATCAAGCCGAACCTGCGCCAGATCGCCATCGCGTACGACCGGCTGATGCCGTTCGGCAAGGACGTGATCTACCGTGCGTTCACCGACATCGACCAGGGGCAGGGCAGCACGCTGTCGAGCGGTTCGTCAGCGCTGGCCACGATCAGCCTGGAGGCCGAACGTTGGGGTATCCGCGATTGCGACAGCGCTGACGAAGCGGAACTGTACGGCTACGTTGTCGGTCACGATCGGACGGACGACGAGTCGTCCAGCGTTCACCGTCCGGCCGGACGCTTCTACCCGATCGTTGACACTGAAGGACTTCAGGCGGCCACCGGAACGTTGACCATCTTCGTGAAGGCTGCCGACATCGAATACGCAACGAGCGTTCTGGATCGGACGGCAACGTTCGTCCTTCAGAGTCCCGTCGGTGCGATCATTTTCGCTCGGCTGATCCGGCGCAAGTACAACGTTGAGGCACAGCGGCATCGCAACATCGTTGTCGACTACATCGAGATCGACCCAACGCTCGGGAGGCAGTGAGTGTGGAGGACCAGCAAGGCGTTCGACCTTGCGCTGCTCGACTCCACCCGGAGATGGTCGACGAAGATCGACGTGCTGTACGCGGACACGCTCATCACAACGTTGGACGTGCTGATCTCCGGCTACATCGGCATCGACGACGTTGCGGTGCGGCGGGAGGCCCACTTCACGATCAGCGACGCGGACGGCGAACTGACGCCCACGAAGGCGACCGACCTGCTCACGCCAAAAGGCACGGAACTGAAGATCTATCGCGGTCTGTGGGTGACCGACGACGAAGGAGTGTCCGGCTACGAATACGTTCCGATGGGCGTGTTCGGGATCAGCGAGCCGGAGGTGCGTTCGCACTCGGACGGCACCGTCGTGGAGATCAAGGGGTTCGACCGGGTCGACTCGTTGCGCAGCAGGCGGTTCGAGGACCCGTGGGTGGTGGAGGACGGCACGCCGATCCACACGGCCATCGCAGCGATCATCGCCGCCCGGATGCCGACGGTCGCCATCCGCGTCACCACGTCAGCGTGGGTGACGCCCGAGGTGGTGTTCGACCGGCTGACGTCGCCGTGGGATGCGATCCGTGCGTTGTGCGAAGCATCCTCGTACGTCTGCTATTTCGACCAGTTGGGGCAGGCGGTCGTCGAACCGATCACCGAAGTGGACACCGGGGTCACGTACACCACCGGTCTGCACAGCGTGCTGATGAATGTGTCCAGGAGGTTCCGGCCGGTGGACGCGGTCTACTCCGGCGTCATCGTGCGCGGCCAGCATCCCGACTACCTGCCGATCCGCGCTGAACTGTGGGACACGGACCCGAACAGTGCCACCTATTCGGACGGACCTTTCGGCCGCCGTCCGTACGGCGTCTGGTCCGACATCATCGTCAACGACGTGCAGGCCGCCGCCATCGCTGCTGAAACCCTGCCCCGCGTCAGCGGAATGAAGCAGGAGGTCGAGATCTTCACCCGTGGACATCCCGGCCACGACATCTACGACGTGATCAACGTGATCGACAACCGTTCGTCCACCGACGGCCGGTACAAGGTGATCAGCGGAACGATCCCGCTGGTGAACGTGCAGGGCGACCACACGCGCCTGCGGTGCGAGGAGGCCATTACGTGAGCATTGACCAGACGCAAGACCTGGCCGGGCTCCTGGCCGACAAGGAGCCGACGGCCGACCTGCGAATCGGCGTCATCACCGCGATCGACACGGGCGCGGCCCGGAAGGTGCGCACCGACCAGACGGACCTGGCATGGCTTGCGCGAGACCAGGATTCGCAACTGCTGGTCGGCGACCGGGTGTGGATGGTCAAGCAGAAGTCGACGTGGATCGTCGGCGGTCGCCTGTCCGGCATCCCGTCCGGCACCATCTGCAAGCGGAAACTGGCCAGCCAGGGCGTCACTTCGTCGACCACGCTGGTGAACGACACGGACTTGGCGTGGCCGCTGTCGATCGGCACGTACCGGATCGAACTGTTCGCTCACTGCTCATCGCCGTCCGACGTCCCGGACCTGCGGACGGCCTGGGCCTTCACGGGCGGGACGATATCCTCGAACGGCCGCTCGGTGATGGGTCCGGGCGAGAACACGACGGCGGCCGAGGGTCAGTCGGCCGGATCAGTCAGCCGGGCGTCCGGCCACGGGTTCGCGACCGCCGTGCGGATCGGTCTGGATGCTGGCCTGGCCGCGTCGGTGTTGCATGAGGACATGCTGGTGACCGTGACGGCGGCCGGGACGTTGCAGTGGCAGTGGGCTCAGGGTGCTTCGAACGCGAACACCACGACCGTTTCGACGGCCAGCCGGATGTACGTGACGCCCACGCAGGTGTTCTGATCCGCACGTTACCGGCGGGTTGACATACGATCAGGGTCCAGGCTCGAATCGTTGTGGTGGAAGGATCTTGATGTCTCCGTGGCGAGCAAGGGCGCGACGGTTCGTCCTCAGGAGGCGGCTTCCGCACGCGATCGGTGAATACGGCCTGGAGATGGGCCTGGTGATCTGGGCGGCAGCGATCGTCATGAACATCATCACCGGCAACTCTCCGTCGGTGAGCCTGCAAGCATTGCCGGACAAGTTGGAACTTGTCTGGGCCGTAATGATGATCATGGCTGGCTCTTCCGTGGCGTTCGGGATCGCATCCCGGCGTCTCGGGCTGATCGCCAGTGGTCTGTACCTGTTCGCAACGACCCTCGTGGCCTTCTCGGTCGCGGTGATCGGAGCGTCGACCTGGGGCCGAGCCGGGGCCACGGCGGCGTTCTTCTTCACGGTCGGCTGCGTATGCCTACTGCGGGGGTGGTGGCTGAAAGAGCAGGAGGCCGCGTTGATCAAGGAGATTGTCCGTACCCGACGCAAGGACTGCTGATGGCCACCCCCACACCGGACCCGTGGGTGACCGTGTTTCTCGCGGTACTCTCAGGAGGGGGCGTCAAGTATGCCTACGACGCCTTCCGAGCCTGGCGGGCCGAACCCCCAAAGGAAATGCGCTATGCCGGAGTTGTCGACGCCAACATCGCCACCGTCGCGCGAGCGCGCGACGAACTGGGCGAGGACGTGGCTCGGTTGAGAGAGATGCTCGCCGAGGAGCGTTCGCAGCGCATCGCCGACGAAGCCCGGCACGCGACCGAGCGCGCCCGCTGGCTGTTCGATCAGGAGCGACTTCGTGCCGATGTGGCACGATTGGAGAACCAGATCCGCACCGAACGCGCCGAAGCGAACCTGCGATACGACGCGCTGCTGGCCCAGGTGACCAGGCTCGGTGCCCGGACTGACGAGATGAAGGACCGACAGGATGGCTAGGTACTCCCGAGCCCGGTGGCGACCGCTCGCCGCCGGTCACCAGGCGGCGATGACGTCGCACGATTTCATCTGCCTGCACACAATGGTCGGCTTCCTCACGTCGACCGACGCGATGTTCCACCAGAACGGCTGGTCCGGCACCGAATCGCATTTCGGTGTCGGCGGCAAGTGGGGCGGCGACAAGGCCGCCGACCTCAACGGCGTCGTCTACCAATGGGGCGACACGGCGTACAAGGCCGACGCGAACCTCAACGGAAACATGGGGGTCATCTCCATCGAAACCGCTGACAACGCACCGCGTCTCGTCGAGGACATCGCCGGATGGACGCCCGAGCAGATCGACGCGATCGTCCGGCTGGTGACCTGGCTCTGCTCGAAGGAAGCCCACAAGGACTGCCCGAGCCACTTCGAGTGCCACAAGGTCGGAATCCCGGCCAGGCTGGTGCCGGACACGAAGCCCGGCCGCCGGGGGATCGCCTACCACCGGCAGGGCTGCAAGCATTCGACCGGCTTCAAGCCGTCCGGCTCCGGCTGGCTGGTGAAGGGCGGCGTGCAGTGGTCTGGCGCGGTCGGCAAGGGCTGCCCCGGTCCCGCCCGGATCGCCCAGTTGAAGGCGATCGTCATCCCGCGCGTCGTGAGCGCGCTCAACCCCCCGAAGCCCAAGCCTCCGGTCGAGAAGCCGGACCCACCGAAGGAGCCCAGCGTGGCCGCACTCACCAAGGACGACCTGTCCGTCAAGTTGACCAGCCAGTACATGGTCGACCAGATGAACAGCAACAACGGCCCCAGCGCCACGCCGTGGAAGTTGGGCGACGAACTGACCTACGACCGGCTCGCGAAGTGGGGCGGCCCGGCCGCCGAGCGGGTCTACAACCTGCTGGTGACGCTGACCGCCGCGCTGGACGAGGAGAAGGCCGCCCGCGAGGCGACGGCGCTCTCCCTGGCCACGATCGAAGGCAAGGTCAACGACCTGGCGAGTACGCTGATCCCGTCCAACCCGACCGGCGAATCCCGCTCGGTCTGACCCTCAGGAGAAAACCAGTGACCAACGAAACCCCGGCCGTCCCCCGGTACCGTCAGCCGAAGTTCATGAAGGACGCCCTGGAGCGGATCTTCTGGACCACGTCCTACGGTGTCGTGACGTCCGTCCTGCTGTCGATCGACTCCCTCGATCTGCCGATCTGGTCGGCCCCGATCATCCTGGCCGGTCTGAACTCCGTCAAGGTGTTCGTGGCCAAGCAGGTCGGCAACCCGGACTCGGCCAGCACGCTGTCTGACGTCTGATCCTTCGTCTGGCAGGTCGCGAACACGACGAAGCCCGGCCGGGCGGTTGCCTGGCCGGGCTTTTCGCTGCCTACCCCGCGTCGAGCATGTTCCTGACACTGCTGTCCGAAATACCGAGCGCCGTCATCTCTTCTGGTCCGAATCCATGCAGGCCGAGGTAGGCCCGTGCGTGCTGCCCGACCCTGCACTTCGGTTCGCCAGGCCGGGCTGCCATGAGTCGCAGGGCGGCTGCCAGGGAGGCGTTCGCTGCGGCAAGTTCCTGCTGGGCCCGTAGTTTTCGCATGGCGGCAACACCCAGAAGGTCAAGCGGATCGCTCACGGTGCGTGCTCCTTGTCGAGGTTGTAACCCCAGTGCCAGGGTTCGGGTTTCGAGCCGGACGGCTCAGCCCAGCCGGGGTGGACCCAGCCGAACTTCGGTGCGTTCTGGTGCAGCCACACGTCGTCCTCGGTGCCACGGTTCCACGGCTGCGGGTTCTCCTGGCTGCCGCGAGCGCACAGATCGACAGCCAGACCCCAGCCGTGGTTGGACGTGCCGGGCTTCGCGGCTAGGAAACCCTTCCGCCGCTTCAGGTCGATCTGCACGGACAGCGGCCGGTAGGAGTCCGTAAGGCACAGCCGCACACCGAATTTCGCCATGTACGCCCGGCTCATCGCGTCGAACGAGTTGGCGGCGTCGGCCCGCAGGCGGTGGTGGCGGTTGGTCCACAGGGTGCAGAGCGCGCTGGCCGGGATGAGCCCGTTGGAGAACTCACCGCTCACCTTCTTGCACGGGCCGGTCGACTTCGGTGTGGTGCAGGTGGGTTTCGGGTCGACGTCCGTCAGGTACTGCTTGTAGGTGCCGCGCCAGTACGTCACCCACGGGGACCATTTGCCGCCCGCCTGCGTCCAGACCTTGAACGCCATCTTCGCGTTGTCGGCCGGGTCAGCCCAGTTCCCTTCCGCGAGGATCGCCGCGTGGATCGAGTTGATCTGGAACAGGCCGTGGTCGGTGCTGCCGTTGGTGTTCAGCAGGGTTGCGGTCGGCCGCCAGCCGGACTCGGCGCGGGCCACGGCCACGGCGATGTTGATGTCCTGCCCACGGAAACCGGCCGCGTACGCATATTTCGCGACCTGCTCGGCCGACAGTGCTCCGGCCGTGCGCGCGCTGGCCGGGATCTGCACCGTGCAGGAGGAGACCTCTTGGGTGGCGATGCTGAGCGCGGGCAGCGGCGGTGGGCCGAACATCAGACTGGTGATGGCGAGCGGAACCGCGACGAGCCCGGCCAGGCTGGCTGCGCCCGCAGCGATCCAGATCTTCATCGGTTCCTCCATCGGTCGGGTGGGGCGAACGTGTTGCGGCCCATGTGGTTGTGCAGCCACATGAAGTCGTGGAAGTGCGGCGAGCAGGTCCGGCAGGTGGTCATCTGCCACCAGCGCAGCCGCCGGTTGCACATCCAGCAGCGGGGCGGCCCGGGATGGTCCCGGATCGGAATGTGCGGCGGCACCCAGTTGCTCACGCCGCCCACCACCGGACGAGCGCAACCAGCAGCCAGAACGGAACGGCGAAGCAGGCCGCCTCGACGATCATCATGGTGACAATTCCGTACTTCAGGTCCAGTTCTATCCTCCGCTGCGACCGGCTCACTTCGCGTACTCCATCCCGGCGACCTTCCAGGCCCCGTCGATGACGATCATGGTGAGGGTCAGGTCGCCTTCGCTGGTCGGCACCAGGATCTTCTGCTGGGTCGGCCCGCCGAGCAGGACGCGGCCGGGCGCGGTGATCTGCCCGCCGGGCGTGGGCGCTTCGTTGGCGGACTCGACGACGTCCGGCTGGGCCAGTTCAGCGAACCGGCTCCGGTCCCCCTGGAGGAACGCCTGAGCGGCCTCCAGGGCGATCGGCGTGGCCGGTCCGTACTCCGTGGTCGCCGGAGCCGGTTCGGGGCTGGGAGACGGCGGCAGCAGGCCGGTAGCGGTCGATTCCGTGGTGGCCCCGTAGGTCGGCTCGGCGGTCGGCCGGTGGGAAGCCAGGTCGTGGACCCGGACGATCGTCAGCAGGATCGTCAGCGTCACGCAGGTCAGCGCGAAGGTGATCGCCACCCGCTTCAGCCGGTCGGGGCTCTGGAACATCCAGGTGATCACAGGTGCGCTCCCTCGTTGTCATCAGAAGAACTTTCCCGCTCGTACGTGGCGTACGGGCTGGCGGTCTCGTCCGGCGGCGGGGCCGGTTCGGCACCGCGCCGGTACATCGGCAGTTCCGGGGTGCCGCCGGTCGGCAGCGTCCGGTCTGCGTCGGGGAAGTGCTCGGTGCGCACCGTGTCGTCCATCTGGTGCTCCCACGGGTTGTAGACGGTGGCGTGCACGACCTGCGGCTGCTGGATCGTCTCAGACAGCCGCTCTGGGGCCGCCGCCCGCTCCTCGTCCTCGTGATCGTTGACCGACTTCGCCGCCGCCAGCCCGGCGATCAGGCCGCCGCCCCAGGCCATCAGCGCGCCCTTCACGGCCTTGCCGACGTAGGAGGCTCCGGTGTCGGCCCGGCCCAGCGACAGGATCGCCATCAACTTGCCGAACGGGCCGATCATGAACCAGGCGATCAGCGTGCCGATCGTCAGCAGCAGCAGCGACCACCAGAGGTTCAGGCCCGGGGCCATGCACGCCTGGAGGAAGAAGCCGTAAAGCCATGCGCCGAGCGCCGCTTCGCCGACGTACAGCAGGGCGCGCATCGAACCGTTCAGCAGGCCGGTGCCGAGTGTGCGCCCGTCCAGCATCTTGAACGGCGGCTGGATGAGGACCGGCGTCAGCAGCACCCACAGGATGCTGATCAGGGCCAGGCTGATCACGCAGGCGATCATCAGGATCGCCACCATCATCCGCAGCGCGCACGCCATGAACAGGAAGATCACCTCGACGATGCTCTCCTGGGTGCCGATGATCTCACCGGTCAGGTACTTGTAGGCCGTCGGGTCTTCGTCCTTCACCTTCGCGGCGATGTCCTTGAACTTCTTCGCCTTCGCGTCCGTCAGATCGGAACGCGCCTGCGACTGCTTGTCGGCGGGCAGGGCGTTGACCTTGTCCAGTTCCGCCCACGAAACCCGGCTGGCCGCCAGCAGTTCCGGCCCGTACTTCTTGCCGACCTCCGTGTCCGACGGGCCGAAGTTGCGACGCAGCCAGCCCTGGTACTCGACGTTCTTGACCACCTGGTTGGTGACGGCGTCGGAGGCGTTCGCGCCGCCGTTCAGCACCGCGACCGACGTGGAGCCGACGCTCGTGCCGAACTTCGCGACGATCAGCGGCGTCGTCACCAGCAGCGACGTGATGGCAAGGACGATGAAGATCCAGCCGACACTCGTTGCGGCAGCGGCATAGTCACCATCGTTGGACTTCCAGACGAGGATCACTCCGACCAGCGCCAGCGCCAGGCCCAGGAACGGCAGCAGGATGAGCGTGTTCGTCATCCCCGTCACCCGGAACATGAAGTCGTCCAGGAACGACAGCAGCCACTGCGGCTGCCACGCCCGCCGGTCGATCGAGTCCGTCAGCGACACCATCGAGTCCCCGGCCGACAGGAAGAAGTTGCTCATCGACGAACCGGTGTGCGCGCTGGTGATTTTCACCCAGTTGCCGGGGTTCATGCCACAGCCGAGGTCGTAGGTGTTCGACTGGAGGCCAGCGAAGCCGCCCGTCGTCCAGATGTGATCGGGGGAGTTGTCGGTGGTGATCTTCAGCGGACGCTCACCGAGAAGCCCGGCCAGCCCGGACTCCGGCGTCTGCGCGAACGGTGCCTCCTTCGGGCATACCTCCACGCCCGGCACGTCGATCCCGGCCGGGGCGGAAGCGTGGGCCGAGGCGGCGTGGATGATCAGTGCGAACGCCACCAGCATCAGCACCACCGATAACTGGGCCAGCCGCACGTAGCGGTGAAAACCCTTCAACATCAGGCGATCTCCTCTTCAAGGGTCCAGTGGCCGGAGCCTTCCGGAGTCGGGTCGGTCAGCAGTGCGTCCTTCAGGGCCGGGTGGTAGTCCACGTCGACCTTCAGCATCCCCACGTTCCCGGCCACGTCGGCGTGGACGAACTCGCCGGGCACGTACGTGGACAGGCCCATGAGCACCTGCGCGTACCGCTTGTCGGTCAGCCCCAGCAGTTCCAGCGCGGCCTCGGCCGGTTCGCGCGATGCCATCCGGCCGACGAACACGCTGGCGAGGAAGTTCTTCAACTCCCCCGAAAGCATCTGCGGGTTGATGCTTTTCACGGCCAGGTAGACGGCGATGTTCCACTTGGAGTGGTCGCGGCCCAGCCGGGACAGCATGGACCGGCCCGGCCCGAAGTCCGTCAGCGACTCGGCCTCGTCGAAGATCGCGATGCAGCGTTCGCTGCGGGTCTTCGAGTAGATCAGCCGGTCGGTGAACAGTCCGACCAGGCGCAGCACCACGTCGGCCCCGACCTCCAGCGGGTTCCAGTCCTTGCGCGGCGTGCCGTCCACGGCCCGCACGATGCCAGGGGTAGTGATCACCGTGAGCGTCTTGTCGTAGTGCCCGATGCTGCCGGGAGCGCCCGGCTCCGGGAACATGAGGCGCAGCAGCGGAGCGGTGGAGGCGTCCGTCAGCGCACCGTGGACGGCCTTCGCCCAGTCGTCGGTGCTGTCCTTCAGCGGACGCATCAGGTCCCACATGGTGTCGGTCTGCTTCCAGCCGTCCCGCGTCTCGGCGTGCTGGCGAGCGGCCAGGCGCAGGGCCGCCTCCGTGCGGGCTTCGGCCTGGTCCTTCATCAGGTAGTCCGGCAGGCAGCGCTTGGCCATGTCGACCATCAGGTCCCGCCGCTCGGCCGCCGCCTGGCCCAGGGCCTCCGCGAACTGGCCGGGCTCGTCGTACTCGGTCAGCAGCGGGTCGCGGATCAGTGCGGCCGGGGACAGGATGCCCCGCGCGCCGTTCAGCAGGTTGATCTCCTGCGAAACGTCCGCGATCTCCGGCATTTTCGTCAGCGCCGCGAGCGGGCCGGACGGGTCGGAGATGACCGTGCGGATGCCCCGGCGGACGGCGTTGTAGCCGATGGAGCCGGTCACGACGGACTTCCCGGCACCGAGCGTGCCGAGCACGACGTGCATGTTCTGGCCCCGGCCGGTCCGCAGACCTTCCGTGGCGAAGTGCGGGTCGTGCTGCACCGCGCGCCGGGTCGCTCCCCGGGTGTGGCCCAGGTACGGGCCGACGCCGTCACCGACGGACGAGGAGACGTTCGGCATCCCGGCCGTCAGGAACGGCAGCCGCAGGCGACGCTGGAAGCCGAGCCGGTCGTACGGCTCACCGGGCACCGTGCTGGCCAGCATGAACGACTGGCTGTCGGAGCCGGTGAAGTCCATCCGCAGGCCAGCGTTGGCGTACATCCGGGTGAACGCGGCGCACCGCTCCTCGACCACCTGCTCGGCGGTGAGGTTCTCGGTCGCCTGGCCGGAGATGATCACGTTGATCTGTCCCTGGAACCTGGCGGCGACAGCAGCCTGGCCGGTGGTGACCTGGTCGCGGGTGTCGACGGCGACGGCGATGGCCTTGCCGACGTTCGACGGCGGCAGTTCGCTGTGATCCTCGTAGTCGCCCTTGACGTGCTGGACGCGCCGCAGTTCGAATTCCACCTCCTTGGCCAGTTCCTCGCCGGAGCGCAGACGGCCGACGACCGACCACTCCACCGGGAACGGGCGGCCGGAAGCGTCCAGGACGGACTCGCCGTGCACCTGCCACGGCGGCATCCCGTTCTCCGGGTAGTTCAGGTCGGCCATCCGCGCCATCGTCAGCACGCGCACGGCCGACTCGACCTGCTTGCCGTCGGCGAACGAGGTGACGGTCACGGTCCGGCCGAAAGGCGTCTCGGCCCACCGGGTGTCGGACGCGAGGGCAGGCAGGGCCAGTTCGTCCCAGCCGCCCCGGTCCTTGCTGTGGATGCCGGTGGGGATGACGCCGGGCGACAGCGAGCGGACCCGCAGCCAGCCCTGCTCGTACTCGCTCATCCGCTTGGAGCCCGGCCAGCCGGTCACGATGTCGCTGACGCGCTTCTCGTCGGCGATCAGCCGAGCCACGACGCCGGACGCCTTGCCGGTCTTCACGAACTCGTTGATCTGCTTGCGAAGGTCGGTGCGCGGCGACACCTTCACGGTCAGGCCGAAGTAGCGGAAGACGATCTTGTCGTTCATGCCGGAACGGGCGATGACGTCCTGCTGGCGGATCAGGTGACGGCCCCACGTCTCGCAGCCGCACCGGCCGTTCAGCAGGTCGCCCTGGGAAAGGCCCGCGCTCAGGTCGCAGGTGTGGATGTCGGGCGTCGGGCGTGGCGTCCGCTTGTCGAGGTTCCCGGCCCAGGTCGCGACCGGGTGCGGGCGGGTGGTGACCCGCTCGTGGTAGGACCGGCCGACCAGCGCGGCGAACACGTCCGCGTCCTGGTCCATCCGCATGATCTTCGCGTCCTTGCCGGTGAAGTCCCAGCGTGCGTCGCCGATCCGGTAACCGGCCAGCACGCTGCCGTCCTTCAGCAGGATCAGGTTGCGCACCACCTGCTTGGCCGTCGGCGCGAGAGCGATCGTCTTGCGGACCGGTGTCGTCCAGGTCGTCTTCTTGGGGGCGGCGAACAGGCCCATCAGCGGCTCTCCATCCGGTACTCGGTGCCGAAGACCATCAGGCCGGTCGGCGTGCGGTAGATCAGGTTCTGCTTGCGGGTGCGGTGGCGGACCGGAGCGCCCGGTGCGACGAGGCGGCGCTCGGTCAGCGGGGTGCGGGCGACGCGGGCGGTCTTCTTCGGTGCGCTGGTGATGGTCGCCTTGACGGGCTTGGGGGCAAGCGCCTGCGGCGCAGGTTTCCTGGCCGGGGCCTTCAGCCGGGGGATCGTGACGATCCGGCCGGGCACCAGGTCGGCCGTGTCATCGCGGTCGAGGCTCTCCAGGTCGAGGCCCATGCCGAGCATCGCCGGGTTGATCGTGTCGGTGGGCACCAGGCGCGGCCCCCGGGCGATCCGGAACGGCATGGCGATCCAGTAGGACAGCGGCCGGTTCCAGCCGACGTACTTGCCGTACGCCTTCACGGTGCGCGAGGGCATGAACAGCGACGCGACCAGCGCGAACGGCAGGAAGATCGGCTTGAGCCAGAACATCGGGTTGACGGACAGGATCAGGCAGAGCGTCGTCATCATCGCCACGACGAGCAGGTACGTCTTGCGGGGCGCGTGCGGGTTGTTGCGGATCGAGATGAACCGTGCAGCGGAACGGATCACGATGAACGCCATGACGGCAGCCGGGACCACCCAGGTGATCAGCGTCCCGCCGACGATGAACCCGAACAGGCCGAGCGCCCACTCGTCGTAGGTCCAGTCCATCGGCCAGCGTGCGCCTTTCGCGCCCAGCCACGGCTGCCGGATCTGGCGTCCGTCGTCGTCGTTCCGCTGCACGGGGCTCACTTCGAGACCAGCCCGGTCAGCAGGCTCAGCAGCGCGGTCGCCCACCCGGCGGCGATGGCCAGCGATCCGGCCATGACGAAGGGGATCATCCCGATGATCGAGGTGAGCACCTTCTTCGCGACGCTGCTGTAGTCGCCGTCGTCGGTGTCCTTCCAGATGACCTTGAGGGTCATGTAGGCGAGGCCGATGCAGATCAGGGCGGTGAGAATCATCAGCGCCGACTGCTTGATCTTGTCGACGCTGATGTTGGGGGCAGCCGCGAGCACGGCCAGCGTGTGCAGGTGGTTCATGGGGTTCCTCCCGTGGTTGCTAACTTGCTATCAAGGTAACAGACTTGACAACCGCTTGTCAACGCAGAAGCCCGCCACCTCTTACTACGAGGTGGCGGGCGGCTGCGTTCAGTTAGTAGTCCCGGTCGGCGTCCGGCAGCGGATGGAACCCGTGCAGGCCGTCCTCCTCTTCCCAGATCGTCCCGTTCGCGTTGTGGTACTCCTGGCTGGTCAGATGCACGCCACCGCAGTACTCGCAGTCGTCGTACCAGCGCACCGGCACCTTCGCCCGCCGCTCTCCCCGGTCGGACCTGATGCGGCTCAGTGCAGCCTTCGCCTCATCGTCATCCCGGAATCTGACCTTACCCGTTCGCCCACAACGCTTTCCGTTGCTCACAACTCGTCGAAGTCGGGAGTGTGGACGTGCGGCTCATACAGATCCGCCGCCTTCTGCTTCGGGTGATGCAGCGTGGCGTGATACTTGACGAGCCCGGCCAGGGTCGGGTCGTCGCTCATGCCGTTGTGGAAGATCCGCAGGTGGGCCAGCATCGCGCCCGGGTCCGTGAAGTCGACCGGAGTCATCCACGGCTGCGTCTTGTCCTTCCCCTGCTTACCGATCTCAACGCCACCGAACTTGGTGGCGATCAGACCGCGCGCAATGACGTCCTGGACACGCGGATCGGACTGCGGCGCGGGCCGTCTCACGATCTCCACCTCACCCTGGAACGGGCCGGTGTACTCGCTGCGACCTGGCGCGCTGATCGTGAAGACCTGGCCGGGCTTGCGCTCCAGCACCAGCCACTCCTGGCCGGTCTTGTCCTTCACGATGAAGCCCCGATGGACGTCCCTCCAGTTGCTCATTTCGCCACCACCAGTCCGAAGTTGCTGCCACGCTTCGCGACGGTCCAGCGGGTGTGGACGAGGCCGCCCGGCTGAATGCCGTGCGTCTTGACCAGGTCCAGCAGGCCGGACATGAACATCGGATACGTCCGGCCGTCGTCCGAGCGCCAGATGAACCGGGCGGCCGACCGGCCGCGCTCCATGTCCTCCAGCCGGAGCGAGCCGGAGAAGACCTCGTTCGGCCGCCAGGCGACGGACTCGTCCGAGAACCCGGAGTCCGGGTTGTACCGGGCGTACTCCAGGAGGCTCCCGGCGGCGACGCGCAGGTTCCTCTGGCCGGAGTAGGTCAGCCCCGTCGACCAGGGCACCATCAGAACGTCCTTGCTTGCCATCACTTCTCCTTAAATGTGGCCCGCTGCAACGAGGTTCGCGCAGCGGCGGCATGGGGGCAGGGCTTTCGCCCGTTCGTACTCGGCCTGGCTGCCGGTGCCCATCCAGACGTTCGGGCTGAAGATCCCACAGACGGCGGACCCGGCCAGCGAACCGTAGAACAGGTGTGCCTTGCGGCCGGTCGGCAGGTAGCCGAGGTTGTAGGTGTCGCTCATGCCGAGCGCCAGTTCGGGTCGTCCGGCTCGAAACCACCACGAGCGACCCACAGGTGCAGGGCCTCGCGCAGTTCGAGCGCACGGTCCGCCTCGCCGTCAGCGACGGCCTGGCGCAGGTACTTCAGGCAGGCGTTCGGGTCCATCAGTCCTCCTCGAATGTGACGGTGACGCCGGTCTCCTTGAGGATCTCCAGGTACCGGTCGTCGGAAAGGCCCTCGATGTACCCCAACTGGAACTTCAGGTAGTCGATGCCGTCCTTCTTGTTCTTCACCCGGTCGACCTCGGTCCACCGGCCGCGCTTGTGCGCGTAGTTGCCGTTGGTGGTCATCTTCATGAGTTCGCCGCCTTCGGGCCGTACAGCCCATCCAGGATGCGCAGGTAGTGCTTGGCCGCACGGTAGTCCTCCTGCTCAGGTGCGAGCACCTGGCCAACCATGCCGTTGTCGGAACAGACGGCCAGCAGCGACTCGTAGGAAGCGATCAGCACTCGGACCGACTCCAGGACGACGACAGCCTCCTTCTGCTGGAGGTCGATGTCCTCGACGGCCTTCTTGCCGAGGTTGCGGGTCAGGCCGATGATCTGCCGAGTGGTGCCCCGGACGGTGTCGAGCCGCGCAGGCTCAGGTCGCGTTGTCATGCACGGAGTCTTGCACAGTTGACAATCGAATGACAAGTCCCATAAGATCTCGTTGTCAGCAGGGCATCCGGCCCTGCTCAGAGCACGATGAGCAGGAGGCCCGAGTGGGTAAGGCGCGCAAGTACACCGACCAGTTCGGTTCGGTGATGACCGGTCTTCAGCACGAACTGATCAAGGCGACCGACGCGGCCGACCCGGCGATCGAGGGCAAGGCCGAGGTCGTGCGGGCCGGGATCAACATGCTGTTCGGGCTCGACCCGGCCGACGAGACCGCGCTGCCCGAGGGGCAGACGTTCGACGAGACCGTGGCGAGGGCTCTGGCCGTCATCAAGCCGGAGCGGAACGCGCCAGTCGTCTGAGCGGCGTAAGGTCAGGCCCCCGCCATCATCAGTGGCGGGGGCCTCGTTATCTCCGGAAGGACACCTGCATGTCCGCGTACGGTCAAGAAGTGAACACTACATCTAGCGGTCCGGCACCCGACCGACCACAACTGATCCTCGGCTTCACCGGCAGCCGCTTCACGCCCGACGCACGTACCGTCGACCGGCTGTACGGCCACCTGGACCGGCTCGGCGAGTACGCGCACGGCTTCGTGACCGGAGCCTGCCGAGGACTGGACACCATCGTCGGCGAATACTGCGCCGAGAAGTTCCCCGGCCGCCACCACCTGGTGATCGTGCCCGCCAACGAATCGTTCACCGACCGATGGTGGCTGCCGTTCGGCCACGCCGTCCAGGTGATCCACATGCCGCCCGGCAGCACCTACAAGGACCGCAACCAGTCGATCGTCGACAACAGCAACCAGTTGGTCGGCTTCCCGATCGGCGCGGAGGACGACCCCCGGCAGCGACGCTCCGGCACCTGGCAGACGATCCGGATGGGACGGCGAGCGCACCCCACGCCGCCGGTCATCCTTCGGCTGGACACCTTGTGAAGCGCTTCACCGACGCCTGTCACACGCAGAGCCCGGCCAGTGGCACGCCCGCCCCGCCGGTCGCGCACCGTGATACGTCTCAGGGTTCGTATCAAGATCAACAAGAGAATCGGCACCGTTGCTCTGACCTGGAGGGATGGGCTACTGTCACAGGTGTCACAGGCTCTAGATTCGTTCCCTGCGAGGCAAAATCCTCTAGAAAATCAATAAGTTGGCTGTGACACCTGTGACAGGCACAGAGAGTGACCGAGTGAATCGCATCAAATCGGACACGCGAAGGAGAACTCGTTGAACTATCAACTTGACGCTGGAGACACCAAGAAGGCCGCCCTGGACCTGGCTGGCCGGGGGTTGAAGGTCTTCCCGCTCACTCCGCGTAGCAAGGCCCCGCTCAACGGATCGAACGGCCACCTGGAAGCGACCAGCGACCCGGCGATCATCGAACGGATGTGGAGAGACGCCACCTACGCCAACGTCGGCGTCTCGGCCGCCGCGTCCGGGCTCTACATGGTCGACGTGGACACCGACCAGGAGAAGGGCAAGGTCGGCGGCGAGACCTGGGCGAAGATCTGCGGCGAGCACGGCTTCGTCGACACGTACACCGTCCAGTCCTGGACCGGCGGCCTGCACTTCTGGTACCTGATGCCGGAAGGGATGCAGTTGCGCAACACCAGCGGCCGGGCGGCCGGGCGTGGCATCGGCCCGGACGTGGACACCCGGGGCAACGGTTACGTGATCGCCCCGCCGTCCGTCGTGACGGAGATCAGCCCGAAGACCGGCCTTCCCCGCACCGGCCAGTACCGGCTGTTCAAGGACATGCCGTTCATGTACCTGCCGGAGCACCTGATCGAGATGTGCAAGGACGTCCAGCGGCCGGAGCGGGTGCAGTCCGGCCCGATCGCGGCCGAGCAGGAGGTGCTCGACCGGCTCGAAGACCTGGCCGGGCAGTTGGAGGCGGCCCCGGACGGGCAGGGGAACGCGACGGCCAGCCGGATCGCCTTCTGGTGCGGGCAGTACGTCGGGGCCGGGCAGTTGGACGAGGACGAGGTGATCGGCCGCCTGCTGGACGCCATCGCTGGCTGGACGTTCCGCAGCAACGCGGACATGACGTCGATGAACTCGACGATCATCAGGGGAGTGAAGGACGGCATGGCCAACAAGCGGGCCTGGGAGAAGCCGATCAACCCTGGCGCTCCCACGAAGTCCGCGAGCGCCGCCGTCGCGGTGCCCGCCCAGGCCGCCGGGACGTCCGCCTACGCGACGATCGTGGCCGATCCCGAGCAGATGGTCACGCCTGAGGATCTGGAGGCTCCTGAGGGCACACAGCCGCTCGGTGCTCCCCCGGTGCCGGAGGACAAGGAGTCGCAGGCCCTGTCCGACTGGGCCACGGACGTCGGGCAGGCGCAGCACCTGGCCGAGAAGATGGGCACCCGGGTGCTGCACGCCGACGGCGTCGGCTGGCACCGCTGGGACGGCTGCCGGTGGGCACCAGTCTCTGAGGACGCCATCGACAACATGATCGCCCGCTTCTACACCAAGCAGTTCCGGGCGATGGTCGACAAGTTCAAGAAGACCGAGGACGACAAGTACCTGAAGTTGGCCAAGGCGTACCGCTCGTTCCAGGCCCGTTCCAAGATGAACGCGATCCGCAACACCCTGGCGATCATCGACGGCGTGTTCGCCGACCCGGCGCAGTTGGACGCGCACGCCGAACTGCTGAACACGCCGAACTTCGTGGTCGACCTGCGGACCGGCAAGTTCTCCAAGCATGACCCGGACCTGTACTTCACCAAGGTCACGAACGGCCGCTACCGGCAGGGCTTCCGGCATCCGGACTGGGACAAGGCGCTGATGGCCCTGCCGCCGGAGCAGGCCGACTACATGCAGATCCGGATGGGGCAGGCGGCCACCGGCCACAACGCCAAGGACGCGATCTTCCTGGTCGGCACCGGCAACAACGGAAAGTCCGCGTACACCACGGAGGGCGTCTTCCCGGCGCTCGGCGACTACGCGCACATGGCCCAGCCGACGCTGATCTCCAAGGGCCAGGGCACCGGAGCGACGCCGGACCGGGCCAGCCTGCGGGGCGTTCGGTTCGCGCTGATCGAGGAACTGCCTGAGTCGCACGCGCTTTCGGTGGAGGAGATCAAGCGGATCACCGACACCGGCTACATCACGGCCCGGATGCTGCACCAGAACCCGATCACCTTCCCGGCCAGCCACAGCATGTTCGTGACGTCCAACTCGAAGCCGTCGGTGGCCGAAGTGGACTGGGGCACATGGCGTCGGCTGCTGCTGGTGGACTTCCCGTACACCTTCAAGGAGAAGCCGGAGGCCGAGAACGACCGGGTCGGCGATCCGACGCTGAAGCGGCGCATCCGCGACAACACCGACGATCAGCATGACGCGATCATCACCTGGCTGGTGGAGGGCGCGATGCGTTACTTCGCGGACCCGATGCTGGTGGAGGTGGAGCGTCGGCCGCTGGAGGTGTCCGAGGCGGTGAAGGGCTGGCAGATGGAGGCGGACCGGATCATGGCCTACTTCGTGGACCGGCTGGAGGTGGACCCAGACGGCATGGTCGCCCGGCAGGATCTGTTCACCGACTTCGTCAACTTCCTGGTAGCCCAGAACCACTCGAAGTGGAGCAGCGAGACGTTCCTGGGCCGGTTCCGGGTGCATGAACTGGTCCGCTCGGCCGGGGTGACGGAGGGCCAGGTGCGGACGGCCTCCTCGGACATCTCCCGGCCGCCGATGGCTCCCAACGTGACGTTCTCGTCGGCCCAGCCGCCGCTCCCGGCGCGCGCCCGGGTGTTCCGTGGCCTGCGGTTCAAGCGGGACGAGATGGATTGACAACCAATTGACAACCGGCTGTCACCTGCGATATTCTTGCAGGTGACAGCCGGTTTTCTATGTTGGGAGGATTACGTGTCCTGGAGCCTGCTCCTGACCTACACCGCTCAGGCCCTGTTCGTCATCGGAGTCGTCGTAGTGGTGGCAGTTGTCGTGGCGGCCATCGTGCTGGCCACCATCAAGGAGTTCCGCAAGTGAGCAACGACATGCCTGAGATCGACCTGGGGGACCTGATCCCCGCCGCAGTGCCGATCATCCGGCGCAACACCGAGACCAACCAGTTGAGCATCGAGTGGGGGCCGGACGGCAAGCCGACCGACCTGATTATCAACGCGGACATGCTGGAAGGCTTCGTCACCGAGCGGAACGTGATGGTCGCCGCGAACCGGGCGATGTACGCCGTCCTCAAGAAGGCCCGCCTCGGACAGGCCATCAACAAGGAGGACTGGGCGTCCGTCGGCCTCGCGAAGTCGCCCGTCAGGATCGACCTGAAGGCTCGCCAATGATCATCCTTGCGCACGTCCGGCCGATGGTCGGGGACGAGCCGGTGGCCGTCGAGCCGTGCCGCGTGCGGATCTTCACCAGGCCGTCCAACCGTCCGCACTGGATGGAGACCAAGGTGCTGCACGTCGGCGGACCGACGCAATGGACGTTCGTCTCCGGACTCCGGCCCTGGACCGGTGCCGGTGTGTTCGGTCTGGACGGCGAACTGCTGTACCGCATCAGCCAGGATCAGGAAGTCCACCCGGGCGAGACCCTGACGATCAACGGTATGACGGAACCGAAGCCTCTCTGAAATGTCGTACCCCACTGGGAGACTTGGCCTATGAGCAACGATCCGGACGACGAACTGTATGACCCGTACGCCAAGAAGAAGATCAGCAGCAAGGGCATCCCCGCGCTGCTGGACCCGGCCGACCGCGAGGACCCGGACCGGCCGCTGCGGACTGAAGACCTGATCCCGCGCCACGGCGGGAACGGCAGCCCGAAACTGTGGCTGCCGGACGGGAAGAAGATGAAGTACTACGGTCGCCCGTCCGGCTGGGGCGAACCGGGCGACAACAGCGAGCGGCTGGCGGCCTGGAAGACGCGCAAGACGGTGTCCGGCTACTTCGACACCGGCCAGCAGGGTGTGACGCTGCGGGCGGAGCGGTCCGTCCTGGCCGGGCCTGATGTCGATAAGGACGGCCACGACAAGGTCAACGACAAGGCTCTGCGCCTGGTGTTCGACGCTGACCGGCTCGGCACCATGAAGCATACGATGACCGAGAACTACGACCTGGGAATCCCTTTCACGCCGATCGAGGAGTACGAGTACGTCCTCACGGAGTGGGTGCGACTGACGAAGTACCTGAAGATCGTCGACCTGCCGACCGGCCAGCCGGGCGTGGAATGCTTCGTGGCGCTCGACGCGCAGCGGCTCGATCAGTTCGGCCAGCCGATGTACGACGACCAGGGCAACCCGATCATGATCCACCTGGCCGGGACGTTCGACCGGCTGTTCGAGTACCTGCCGTGCGACATCTGCGGGCGGCGCAACTACATCGCCGACCTGAAGACGTCCAGCCTGACCGGACTGATCCACGCCCAGCGAAAGACCGGCATTCAGTTGGGCATCTATAGCCGGTCCAAGTTGTACGTTCCGTGGCCTGACGGCAAGGGAGCCGACCGGTACGACCTGCCGGACGTCTGCCCGCACCGGGGGATCGTCATCTCGATCCCGCCGGAAGGCGAAGGCGAAGCGACGTTGCGCTGGGTGGACATCGCGCGGGGCATCTTCCGCGCCGTGTCGCTGATCCCCCTGATCCGTGACCACCAGCGGGAAAACGACTGGATGGTCCAGTTCACGGCCGTCCCGAACCTGTGGCGGATCATCGACCAGACCGGCAGCCAGGCGGAACTGGAAGCGCTCTGGCACCAGTACCCCGGCGACCATTGGAGCCCGGCGCTCATCGCGCACGCCTCGGCTCGCCTGGCCGTCATCAACGCACCGAAGGAGATCACGGCGTGACGAATTTCGACGAGGCGCAGTCCCGGCTGACGGCCCTGAGCAAATGGATCGACGACCACAACGCGGACAAGACGCCGCTGGAGCAGTTGCTGACGCGGTTCCTGAAGATCCATGAGGAGCGGGGCGAAGCGGCGGCCGAGATCATCGGCATGTCCGGCCAGAACCCCCGCAAGGGCGTGACGGCGAACATCCTCGACGTTCAGGAGGAGTCGCTCGACTGGGCGATCACCGCGCTCGGCGTGGTGGAACACATCACCGGCAACCGGGGCGACGCTTTCCGTCTGCTGTTCAAGAAGATTCAGGACGTGGACGCGCGGCGGCTCGGCACGCTCGGCCCGATCGCCAGCGACGTGAAGATCGACAAGTTCCTGGCTGCCACCGAAGGCGACTCGGCCGTGCCGGTCGTCGTGACTACTCCCGAGGTGGCCGTAGGCGCGCCGATGGAGTCTCGGGTTGGACACCGCCACAGTGACACCGACCCGTGGTCGGTGGACGGCAACGGCAGGCCGACCGCGTACATCGACGGCTGCCTGATCCAGGAGAACGCCACCGAAACTGTCGTACCCCCGCAGTAAAATCGTAGAGAACGAACACTGAGATCCACCTCGAAAACCAAGGAGAACCGCACCGTGGAAACCCAGAACCAGATCGACCACATCGCCATCGTCATGGACGCGAGCAGTTCGATGAACGGCCTGCGCCGCGACGTCGTGAAGGTGGTCGACGGACAGATCGCCTACCTGGCGAAGCGTTCGACCGACCTGGACCGCGAAGTCCGCGTGTCCGTCTACTCTTTCGCTGACCAGGTGAAGTGCCTGATCTTCGACAAGGACGTGCTGCGGCTCCCGTCGATCGGCGCGCTGTACCGGCCGTCCGGCATGACCGCCCTGCGGGACGCGACCATCGAATCGCAGCGGGACCTGAAGACCACGTCGGTCATCTACGGTGACCATGCGTTCCTGACGTTCGTCGTCACCGACGGGCAGGAGAACCGCTCGATGGCGTCGGCCGACACCCTGCGGAACCTGCTCGCGGGCCTGCCGGAGAACTACTCCGTTGCGACGCTCGTTCCCGACCACCGCAGCGTCCATCTGGCCGCGCAGGCGGGCTTCCCGCCGGACAACATCGCCACCTGGGATACCAGCAACGTGGAGACGGCCGGTGCCTCGATCAAGGCCGCGACCGACAACTTCATGACGATGCGCCAGCAGGGCGTGCGCGGCAGCCGGGCGATCTTCTCAACTGGAGCCGATACCGTCAACAAGGCGACCGTCCGGGCCGCGCTCACGCCGCTGGCCGGTGACAAGTACCGGCTGATCCCGGTCGCCCCGCAGGACGGCGCGGCGAAGGACCCGAAGACCGGCCAGTACCCGAAGATCCGCGTCGACAAGTTCATCAAGGACGACTGCGGCATGAAGTTCGTGCTCGGTACCTGCTACTACCAGTGGAACAAGCGCGAAAAGGTGCAGCCCGGCAAGGGTCTCGCGATCGTCGAGAAGAAGACCGACAAGGTCTTCGTCGGAACGCAGCAGGAGATCCGGGACATGATCGGCCTGCCGGACATGACGGTCAGCCAGAAGGCCGACCCGAACCCCGACTACGACATCTTCGTGCAGTCGACCGCGCCGAACCGTGGCCTGGTCGCCTTCACGAAGGTGCTGGTCATGCTGTAGAGCAGGGCTCAACTACTTCGCAGTAGCGTGAGGGGCGTCGTCCACCAGGACGGCGCCCCTCTCTGCGTCCCCAGGAGAAACACCGTGGCGAATCCCGTCGTCTCGTTCACCCCGCTCGCGCCGCTGCCCGGCCAGTTGGTCACGGTCACCGTCGACTACGACCCGCGCACCTACGTCCTGACCGGCACCGACCAGGACGGCAACATCGGCACCAACACCCTGGTCATCGGTCAGGGCTTCCTGTCCATCAGCCCGGCCAAGACGCTCACGAAGGTGTCCGACACCGGCACGCTGGCCACGTTCACCTTCACTGCCTGACGTGCCGACCACGCTGACCGGCACCGACCAGTCCGGCCTGGTCGGCACCAAGAAGGTCTTCATCGCCGGAGTCAACGTGGCCGCCGTCGTGGCCGGGGTGCCCGCGACGGCCGTCGCGAATGTCTCGCACAACACCCCGGGGCAGACGTTCAACAACATCCGGTTCGCCCGGGTCAACGGCAACGTGGCCGACTTGACCTACAACGACTGCTATTTCGAGGGCGACGACACCGACAATCCGATCTACACGGCGACGAACATCAACGCCAAGCGGATCAAGTTCAACCGGTGCGTCTTCTCCCCGAAGTTCATCCGTAACCGCAACGCCTTCAACGGGCACGACCTTGAGTTCTACGACTGCCTGATCGAGAAGACCACCGACGGCATCTCGGTCAACAACTCGAACCAGTTCAACGCGACCGGTGCCGGGTGGCAGTGCGGGATCATCTTGCGCCGCACCATGATTCGCCGCCTCACGAAGTGGACGGCCAACGCTCGCGGGATCGTCCATCCGTCCGACACAATCAGCCACAACGACGGCATCCAGTTGTTCGGCGGCCTCGGCATGGACATCGAAGACAGCGTGATCGACGCCCGGCCAGCCCGCCAGGCGGGCCACCTGTGGCTGATGGACTCCAGCGGGCACGTCTTCACCGAGGCCGAGGCGTACAACCTCCCGGACACGTATGAGCCGATCAGCGTGCCGATGGGCTCGCTGCCGGACGGCGGACCGTACGCCTTCGCCGGAGACTCCACGCACCCGGCCAGGGCATTGCCGTGGGAGGACAACGGGACCGGCCTGCTGAGCCGGGGAAGGATCAACGGGCCGGACAACGCCTGCCTGATGTTCGGCACCGTCAGCCAGGGCTACACGGGCGAGCATCGGATCGTGAACACGCTGTTCCTCGGCGGGCAGTACGCCTTCAACGGCGGCGGCAACCCGTCGCCCGGCGGCACCGCGAGCATGGGCCTCTACGACGGGCTGGTGTTCGACAAGAGCCAGGCCGTGCAGGGGCAGACGGTGAACTTCGGTGGCACCTGGACCGGCCGCGCGACGGTCACCAACTGCTCGTACATCGACGGCACCGCGATCACCGTCCGATACTGACCGATTCGTGGCCCGGCCGGTGTGCTTTCCCTCCGCTGGCCGGGCCTTTCGCTTGCCGTGACCTATCAACGACCTGTAGACTCATGGCTGCACCACAGAGAAGAAACGACAACGAGACGAGACACAGTGAGCGACGAAAACGGTTACGACGAGGACGAGTACTACGACCCGTACGCGGCTCAGGGCGGAAGCGCCGGAGCGCCGGTCATCTCCTGGAACTACTCCCGCCCCGGCGACAAGTTCGTCGGCGTCGTGGTTCCGCCCGAGCCGGTCAAGCGGCCCGACAAGGGCTACAAGATGGTCGGCGAGTACCAGCAGGGCACGGACACCGACCCGGACGACAAGGGCTGGATGGTCTGGCGTCCGAAGAACGACCTCAAGGGCTCCAAGCGGCCGGTCACCGAGCAGAAGTTCGCCGAGATGTGGCCCGACCTGCCGATTCCCAAGGGTGCCGGTCGCGTCTCCCGCACCAGCATCACGATGGCCACCACCTACAGCGGCGGCGAGTTCGTCTCGGACAACGCCAAGTTGCGGTTGCAGGACGACGAGGTGGAACTGTCCGGCGTCACCGAGCGTCGGGTGATCCTCTCCTCGCAGAACCTGCGGGAGGCGGCCAACAAGGAACTGCGTCGCATCCGGGCCACCGACGGTGCCCCGCAGGTCGGCCAGACCTGGACCGTCACGCTCGTCGACCGCGTTCCGAACGTCGGCAAGCCCGGCAAGACCTCGCACTACGAGGTGCACATCGACCCGCCGACCGACGAAACCCGCGCCCAGGTGCAGGCTTACGTCGACAACGCGCGGGCCGAGGCCGGTGACGCAGAGGACCGCCAGGACGGGGCCGACCCGTACAAGGGGCCGGAAGCCGTCAAGGCCGACGCCGAGCAGAAGCCGCCGCCCTTCTGATCCACCACGCTTGCATCCCGGCCTGACGGCCCGGCAGGCTGTTGCTCAGAGCCAGCCAGGCGGCGTGGCCCCGGCCGTGTGCACACGGGGCACCCAGCGAACGACTTTCCCTGCGACAGAGAAGGATTCAGAGAATCATGCCGAAGGAATTCGACCCCAGCAAGTTCCTCAAGCAGGCCAACGACACGATCGAGGCCGCGAAGACCCGCAAGTCGGCCCTGGAGACCAAGAAGGTCGAGGCCGCCAAGAAGGTCACCGTCGCCGAGGACGCCCAGAAGGCCGCCGCCGCCGCCAAGCAGAAGGCGGTCGACGCCGCCAAGGCCAAGGTGGTCGACCTGGAGGTGAAGATCGCCGCCGAGCAGGCGCTGATCGAGCGGACCCAGTTGTTCGTGGACGGCCGGTCCGAGAACGTCGTGGAGCAGCCGCCCGCGCAGGTCATCGTGCCGGAGGGCACGCCGTCCGAGGGCGAGTTCGGCCAGTTCTGATCCACTGATCGTCGGCGGGGCCGGGTAACCTTCGGGTTGCCCGGCCCCTTCTGATTCTGGAGACCCTGCGTGGCGACGAAGATGTGCGTGAAGTGCGGCGCGTCGAACAAGCGACCCGGCGGCCAGAAGTGCGAGGAGTGCTGGCTGCTGGAGCAGGCTCCAGAGATCCAGGAGATGGCCGCTGAGAAGCGCCTGGCGTGCGTGCCGGAGCCGCTACGGCGGGCGGTGGTGCCCGCCACCGAATGGCCGGTGGGACGGCGCTGGTGTGCTGGCTGCCAGTCCTTCCGGCGACTGACCGAATGCACGAAGTCCCGCTGCTCGGCGTGCGCCTCGCTGGCGAACTGGGACTCGTACCTGCGCCGGACGTACACCATCCACGGCAGGCCGTTCACCGGGGAGGACTACAAGATCCTCTTCAAGGAGCAGGACGGGAAGTGCCGGATCTGCGGTCGTCGTTCGATCGGCAAGCGGATGGCCACCGACCACGATCACAACTCCAACGAGGTGCGTGGCCTGCTCTGCCCCGGCCAGGAGTGGGGTTGCAACTACGCGATTCTCGGGAAGATCAAGGACGTGGCGATGGCCCGGCGGATCGTCGGCTACCTGGAAGAGAACTTCGCGCACTCGGTGATCAAGGAGTAGTTGACAACCGCTTGTCAACTGGAGTACTGTTGTCTCATTGAGCGACCGAGACGACTGCCCCCGATGGAAGGATGATCATGAAGGTCTCCCTGTTCGGCACCGACAGCGAGGGCGACAAGGTGTGGCTGGACGAGAAGTCTGGCCGGGTCACCTACAACGACACCCAGCAGGGCGCGGAGTGGACCTTCGAGTGCGGCGGCGGCGTCAGCCCCGAGGACTACGAGAAGCGAGTCTGCAAGATCACCAACCGGGTCGCGCCATGACCTGCACCTGCGTCCCGTGCACGACGCCCGCCTTCGGGCATCCGACGATCGATCACTGTGCCGCCTGCTGCGCCGGGTCGCTCGTCGAACAGTACGACCACGACTGTCCGATCGAGAGCCACAGGGTTCTCGCCGTCCAGCAGTTCGGACCGAAACAGGAGGCACCGCAGTGACCCAGCAGTACAGCAGCGAGCCGGACAACGAGGGCAGCAACGTCCCGAAGCGTCCGGAATTCAACGCCACCTTCACCGGCTGTGACGTGGACGGCGTGCCGATCTCCGGCACGTTCGCTACGAACGACCAGGTGGCCGCGTCGTTCGCCGACTCGGACATCGAAGGCGTCAGCATGGCCAACGCTGTGCGAGCCGTCCTGTCCGAGGTGACCGACTTCGCCGTCGAGCCGAAGGCGCACCTGGCCGGGCCGGTGACCCTGATGTCCGGCACCACGGGCACCTTCACGATCGCCGACTACGAAGGCGTCGAGTACGAGGTCTTCGTCCGGACGCGGCCCGTCTGATGGCGAAGATCTTCCTCGACACCGAGACGACCGGGCTCGACCCGGACAACGGCATGGACGAGATCTGGGAGTTGGCCGCCGTCAAGCGGGGCACCGAACTGATGCCGCACATGGAGTCGCTGCACCTGTTCGTGGAGCATGACGTCGACAAGGCGATGCGGCTGCCGGAGCCGTTCCTCACCGACTACCTGCGGCGGTACGACCCGGTCCAGGCCGTCAGCCGCCGCCGGGCCAGCACCCTGCTGTGGGACCTGTTCGCGCGAGTCGACGGCGAGCCGCGCCACGAACTGATCGGTGCCGTACCGGATTTCGACACGGCCGGACTGCGGCAGTTGATGGGCGTGACGCGGTCGAAGTCGCCGTGGCACTACCACATCACCGACGTGGAGACCCTCCTGCGGGGATTCCTGGCCGGGCGCGGCGTGTCGGTGCCGTTCCCGATCGACTCCGACGAACTGTCCCGGCTGGTCGGTGTGGACCCAACGCTGTTCGACCGGCACACCGCGATGGGCGACGTGCTGTGGACGATCGCCAACCACGACGCGGTGATGGGAGGCGCGCTGTGACGACCGGCCTGTTGGAGGGGTTGGCGTCCGAGGTTGAGAACGACATCGAATTCACCTGGCGCGTCTGGGGTTCGATGGAACCGCTGGTCGTCGTCAAGTTCGAGAAGGTGTCGCTGATGCGCTGTCCGATGTGCAACCGGCCGCTGGTAGCGCACATGATCCTGGAACTGGCGGACGCCTGGTTCCACTCCATGACCCTCCACGACTTCCACTGGCGTTTCAACGACGCCGGACTGGACCAGATCACGGGAGGAAGATCGTGAGTGATCTTGTGCTGGTGCTCGTGGAGGACGAGAACGACGAACTGCCCGCCGCAGGTGAGGCTTTCGACCAGCCACCGGTCGACGCCTTCGGCCTGATGAACGAGTACGTCGGTCTGCTGTGGGGACTCGGCGACGACCGACTGTTCGCTCGTGGACCCCGCACCGAAGGCAAATGGGTTGTGGTCGAGGTGGCCCTGGACGACCTGAAGAAGCGCCGGGACATCGTCGCGTTCCGCCGGGGCCGGGTCCTGCTGGCCGGGTCCTTCGTCGAGGCGGCCACCTACATCAACGAGCGGCTGCCGAAAACCCACCAGGACGAATGGGATTCGCTGTCGCGCTGGCCGCACAAGGCGTACATCGTCGACCTGGAGTCCCGGGCCGATCAGGAATGGAACGACGAGGACTACAACGCCGACAGCGAGCGCAACCGGGCGCAGATCCCGTTCGGCCCGCTGGCGAACTGCTACTCGTCTGAGGTGGACGGCACGGTCGACCTGTTCGAGTTCGGCCCCGGGCTGATCCTGGACGACAGCGACGACCCGTTCGGGCTGCCGCCGATCCGGATGGTCAAGCACGAGAACATGCACACCGTCGCGATCGACATCGACCACGAGGTGAAGGTGATCGGCTCCAGCACGGAGGGCCATTACCACCTGCTGATCGACGTGCCGATGCCCTGGTGGAAGTATCGGCGGCTGCTGAAGGCGATGAAGGTCGCCGGGATCATCGAGCCGGGGTACTACGCGGCGGCGGTCGGCCGCCGGGCGACGTTCCTGCGGCTGCCGTGGGTGAAGAAGTACTGATTCGGGAGGAGGTGATCGCTGATGAGCCGTGACCCTGGACCGTCGCCCATTGCTCCGAACCCGGGGCCTGGGACGCCGCCGCCGAGGCCGGGCACCGGGAGCCCGCCGGTCCGCACGCCGAGCCCGAGGACGCGGTAGCACCACCCGAAGGGGACTTGTCATACAGTTGACAAGTCCCCTTCGGCGTTGGTAAACTCAAGTCATGACGAAGAAGACCGAGATCAGCACCATCACCCTGAAGAACGCCTCCGTCGACACCAGTGCTGCGGTCATCGACCTGGTGCTGGCCGAGATCGACCGTCGGCCGCACCTGAAGAACGGCCTGGTCGACCTTCGGGTGCAGGGCCGCAACGCCCTGCACATCCAGGTGAAGGACGAAGGCGTCATGCTCCACGTCGCCAACGCGCTCAGCCTGCCGACCGCCATCGAGCAGGTCATGCGCCTGATCGGCAAGGCTTACGGCCGGACCGGCAAGGTCGGCACCGTGGACGTCACCGTCTGGTACATCGAGCACTGATGCCGGAACGTCACTGGGTCATCGACCTCTCGGAAACGCAGCCCGGCCGCTGGTTCGTCACCGGCCTGGGCGTCCTGGGCGCGATCGGCATCGCGAAATGGGCACCGGAAATGCTTCCGGTCACGCTGCTCGCGGTGCCGATCGCCTACCTGGTCCACCAGGACCAGTCCGACCGCAAGCCTCTCTGGAGATTCAGGAAGGACCGGGCATGAACCGTTGCAAGGACAAGCAGAACTGGGTGGTGACCATGCGCAACTGCAACCAGTCCGCCTTCAACGGCTACAAGGTCACGCCGTCCGACTACAGCGAGATCTGGTGCGCCCTGCACGGTCACTTTTGGCGCAGCAAGGCCAAGTACGTCGACACCGTCCCGGACGCGAAGTGGGTGATCAAGCCGTGAAAGACGCCGTCGGAACGCAGATCAAGGTGGACGACCTGGTCGCCGCCTACGCGGGCAACGACGTGGTGCTCGGGAAGATCGTCAAAATCCTCGGCATGAGCAGCATGATCGACGCCGAAGTGATCGCCACCGCCAACCTCGGTGGTCCGCTCGTCTACCAGACCGGGCACCCTGTCGTCCGCCTGCATCGGGCGCACGTCGTGAAAACCCACGAACAGGTAAGGATTCCATCATGATGTTCGATCGGATCGGCGAGGAGGTCACCGTCGGCTGCAACGTGGCCGTCCTCCGGCCGGGCGGCGGTGCCGCCATCGGGCGGGTGAAGGACATCATGGGCACCACCGTCGCCGTCCAGGTTCGGTCCGAAATCGACGGCCAGTTGAACATCCGGCCGGGCCGCCTCACCGAGCAGGTGCTACCGCATTACATGCTGGTCCTGAAGTGAACGCGCGGGCGGGAGTCAACACGGCATGGGTCGGCTGGTTCGCCAGCCTGCCGGTGACCGTGTCGGCTCCCGTCTGGTCGTCGGCCCACCTGGCTGGCACGACGATCCTCCTGCCCGGCCAGGGCATGAAGGACGCGCTGGCGGGTTTCATCCTGGCCGGGCTGGCGTCGTTCCTGCCGGACCTCGACCACCACAACTCGACGGTCGGCCGGTACGTGCCCCGCTGGATCAGGGGCCTGATGGGCGGGCACCGGATGCTCACCCACTCCGCTCTCTCCGTGCTGTTCGCGTGGGGCCTGACCGGCTGGCTGCTGAGCAACTGGACGCTGGCTCACGCGGTCGCGATCGGCTGGGGGCTGCACATCTTCATCGACATGCTCACCGTGGACGGCGTGGGCTTGTTATATCCGCTGGTCAAGCATAAGATCCGCATCGGCTGGATGGTGACCGGCTCGAAAAGCGAAGACCGGTTCGTGACCGGCGTGCAAATGCTCGGAGGGATGGTCGCCGTCTGGTACGGGGTCCTGATCATCCTTTCCAGCGGAGGCACCTGAGTGAGCGTTCCCGGCTCGCTGACCATGACGGCCAGCACCATGCAGAACATGATCCGGATGTGCAGGCTCCAGCGACCCCAGGAGTCGTGCGGCTTCATCGTCGCCGAGAAGGGCTCCAGCCTCGGCGTGCGCGTGCACTGGATGCGCAACGTGTCCGAGAAGCCGATCACCACGTTCAAGATGCACCCGGAGGAAGTCCGGCTGGCGTACGCCGACTTCGACCTGGCCGCCGAGGAGCCGGTGGCGATGTTTCACAGCCACCCAACCAGCGAGCCGATCCTGTCCGACACGGACCTGCGGATGGCGGCCGACACGTCCCTGGCGTACCTGGTGCTGTCCTTCGCGGAGACGAAACCTCGCGCCCGCGCCTACCAGGTACAGCACTTCATCGGCAACAGCATCTCGATCGAGATCCCGATCAGCGTCCAGGCGAACAGCATGATGCAGGCCATGACGCTCCCGGCCGGGCCGTGGGCGCTGGCCGAAGGCAACTACGTGCGGATCTCCTACCAGCGGACCACGAACCGGCCGCTGTCCACCAACGTGGCGCACGTCATCGACTGCGACGGCGACGTGGTGCGGCTCGACCCGGACAAGAAGATGGCCGCCAAGCAGATCCCCCTCGCACGCATCCGCAGCATCCACGTCCTGCGTGAATCGTTGCGCGGCAAGGCAGTCCGCTCGGAACTGCGCTCGTACGCCGGGGAGGCGAAGACCCTCCTGGCCGGGTCCGACGTGATGGCGCTGCCGTCCCTGCTGGACGCGCTGCACAAGGCGTTCCCGCCGAACATCGAGATCACGATGGAACCGGCTATCCGATGATCGAGTCGATGACCTTCGTCGGCGGCCCCCGTGACGGCGAGCCGAAGCGCGTGCGCATCCCGGACGGCGCGAAGCCGAACCGGGTGCGGGTCGACGGCGTCGTCTACTACGTCCGGCAGGCGCACGTCGGCCTCGGCCGGGTGCTGGTTGCCGAAGAGGCGATCCAACTGTACGAGGAGCCGCCGGTATGAGGGTCGTCCGGCTGGAGCCGGGCCACAGGTGGCATGAAACCTTCATCACTCTGCCGGACAAGACCAGGTACTACCTGGAGCCGGTTCTCGTCCAGCCGGTCAGGATCGACTGGAACGAGATCGGCGTGCAGTTGCTCGACCACTCTCTCGAAACGGTTCAGTGGTCGGTGGAGCGGCTGGTGCCGAGGCTGGCCGCCTGGTACGGGGTGGAGTACGGGCTGATCGGGCCGAAGACGTCCCTGCGGGAACTGAAGCGTCGCCGCAAGCCGAACCCCGGCGTGTGGTGACGGGGACTCGGTACGGCTCTCCTTACCTCGCGCCACAGCCGCAGGGTGGCCGGGAAGCCAAGCGCAGGGTGGCCTTCACCCCAGGTGTTCGACCGGCTTGAAGTGACCGGCCAGGCGCAGGCAGGCGTCGAGGTTCTTGTCGAACGGCGGCGAGGGCACGATCTGCTCGGCGGTCAGCACTTGCGCCACGAACCGTTCCAGCGAGCGGGTCGGCCGCTTCGCGGTCACGACGACCGCTTCGTCGCCTCGGGCCGCCCACCAGGAGCGGGTGAACTCGGTGGCCCGCCTGCCTTCCGGCGTCCTGCCTTCCGGGCAGTCGATGCCGAGCAGGCGGATGTGCTGTTCGGTGTGGACGTAGAAGCCCAGGTCGATGTCCAGCACGAACGTGTCCGCGTCGATCAGGCGCACCAGCCGAGCCCGATAGTCGTACATCAGTACGTCCTCACGTTGCCGACGCGCTGCACGGGGATCTCCGGGTCGTCCGTGAACTTGATCCACACCGTGTACTTGCGTCCGGCCACCAGGGTGAAGTCGGTGCCTTCGCCGATCAGGATGCCCCGGCCGCCGTCCAGCAGGGTGGCCGTCACCCAGTCGGCCGGGCGAGCGCCCGGCTCCGTCAGGGTCACCTCGAAGGCGCTCGTCGGCACACCGTCGGCGGTCACCGTGATCGGGCCGACCCACTCCTTGGTCTCCGCAGCGACACTCCACTGCGTGAGTTCGTCAGCCATCCTGGTCCCTCAATCCGGCGGTGATCCGCCCCTGTGTCGCGAGTCCTGTTGAGACGCGGCCCTGTTCAGCCAGGATAGTGCCAATGCGGCCCTGGTCAGCGAGGATGCCCACCAGGTCCACGTCCCGGCCGTCCGGGTCGACACCCAGGACTATCGTCGGCGAGCCCCAGGCAGCGCTGGTGCCGATCCCGGCCAGGCGCAGCCGCAGGTGCAGCGTCGGCAGACCGAACGCTTCCCCGGTGCCGATCCCGGACGGCGAGATGGTCGCCCGGGTGCTGATGGATGGCGTGCCGAACGCCTCGCCCGTAGTGATGCTGGCCGGGATGATCGGGGTGTAGCCGGGGCCGACGATCGGGCTTCCCCACGCCTGCCCCCACGGGATGCCTGCCGGGGAGATGACGGCGGCCCCCGGCAGCGTGTCCGGTTGGCCCCACGCTTCCGCGCTGGCGATCCCGGCCACGCTGATGACGACCGGCTGCGGCTTGACCGCCGTCTCGCCCCACGCTTCGGCGGACGGCAGGCCGACGGGCAGCGCCGGGCCGGTGTCGATCCGGGGCGTGCCGAACTGTTCGCCGGTCGCGATCGGCGGCGGGAGGATCGTCGGTGCCGGGCCGGGGATGAGCGCGGCGGTTCCCCACTGCTCCCCGGTGGGGATCGTGACGGGGCTGAGCCGGGCCCCGCCCGCGCCGACGAATGGCTCGCCCCACGTCTCCCCAGTAGGCACGCCGGACGGCGCGACGTTGGACGCTCCCGGCACGACGGACGCGGTCCCGAACACCTCGGCCGACGCGATGCCGGAGGCCGTCAGCGCCCGGCTGATGGCCGGTGCGCCCCACTGTTCGCCGGTCGCCACCCCACCCGGCGCGACGACGCTGACGATGGTGGCCGACCCGAACGCCTCCGCGCTGGCCAGGCCGGTGGGCGTGACGCTGCTGCGGATCGTCGCGGTGCCCCACGATTCGCCGGAGGCGAGCCCGCTCGGTGCCACCACAGCAGCCCCAGGCTGGACGCTCCCGGCCCCGAACGCCTCGCCGCTCGCAATCCCCGCCGGAGCGATGACGGCAGCCGCAGCGGCCACCGTGGCGCTGCCGAACGCGGCGGCCGACGCGATCCCCGCCGGGGCGACAGCCGCCTGGCCGGGCACCACCATGCTGCTGCCGAACGCCTCACCGCTGGCCAGCCCGGACGGGCTGACGGCGACCACGACGATGCCAGCGGTCGCCGACCCGAACGCCTCGGCCGACGCGACCCCGGCCGGGCTGATCGTCGCCTTGCTGGTGACCGTGGCCGACCCGAACGCCTCGCCAGTCGCCAGGCCGGACGGCGCGACGCTGACGGAACCGGGCGCGACCGTGTCGGAGCCGAACGCGGCGGCCGACGCGATCCCCGCCGGGGAGACAGCCACCTGGCCGGGCGTCACCGTGTCGGAGCCGAACGTCTCGCCGGTCGCCAGGCCGGTCGGGGCCACGGCCACCGAACCGGGCGTCAGCAGGGCGCTGCCCCACTGCTCGGCCGCGATGATCCCGGCCGGGGTGACGTTCACCGAGCCGGGGGTGAGCACCTGCGTGCCCCACGATTCGACGGTCGCCAGGCCAGCCGGGGTCAACGTCTGGGTCGGGATGCCGATCTCGGTACCGGACCCGAAGTTCATCCGCAGGTCGTCGAGCCAGAAGTCGACGGTGAACGAACCGCCTGCCTTGCCCCAGCGGATCGTGTCGATGTTGCCGCCCGTGCCGCCGGTCAATGCCGGGACGGCCACCACCAGGGAGCCGGACGAGTCGTACACGTTCGACGTCATGCTCAGCGCCGACGCGACGCCGGTCGCGCCGGTCACCACGGCCTCGACCCGATACCAACCGGCCGTCGAGATGGTCGCGGTACTGGCCGTCCCGGTGCCGCCCGTGATGAAGACGTTGCGGAACTGGTTCGTCGCGGTCATCTGCACGCGAGCGACGTTCACCGCACCGGCAGCGTTCCGGAACACGATCGGGCCCTGGATCTCGCCGCCGGGTGATGTGCCGATGTAGATCCAGCAGTGCGCGGCGACGCTGGACGAGGCGGTGTCCGCCGAGTCGACGATCGCCGCCGTTGCCGCCGTCGTGATGTTGAACCGCAGCGACATCGTGCCGTACTTGGCCTGCGCCGATGAGTACGTGCACATGCCACCGCCGGTCGAGACCGACGAGAACGCCGGGTCGCCGAAGTCGTCCGAGTTCGCGACAGACGGTTGCGTCCCGCTGGACTGACCCTCGAAGCCCCAGGGGCCGATGAGACCGGGCACCTGGGGCTCCTATCGGGTGAGAAGTGCTGCGGCAGAGGCGGCTACGGCCCTAGAGGGTAAAAATTTTGTTACTGCCGTTATCGAACTGTACTACCACGTCCCCACCATTGGGCGTGACCGGCAGACCGGTGGCCGTGTCGATGTAGCCGATGAGACGCTGCGCGCTGGAAGCGACGTCCGCGCCGCCGGTCACGGCGCTGGCCTGGTAGATCAGCAGGCTGGTGATCGCTGCGCCTGCGGCCACGGCGGTGAACGTTGCGTCGGCCGCGTCGGCGGTGCCGTTCGTGCCGGTCTTCGAGCCGAGGGTGGCCGTGGCCACCAGGGTCGCGCCTGCGCCGGTCGCGTCGGAGACGAACTTGTGGCTGGACGAGAAGGTGTAGCCACGGACGGCCGAGATCTTGATGGTCGCGGTGTCCCAGTCGATCTCGCCGAGCAGGAAGCCCTCTCGTCCCGGTCCCAGGAGTTGGTTGGCCACGGTGGTGCTCCTAAACGTCTGAAGGGCCTAGCACACGCTAGGACCCCCAGAGTAATCGGATCAGTCCTCCTGGGCCTCGCGGTGCAACCCGTACCGCATGTCAACGCTGTCGCGGTCGCAGGGGTAGCGCTTCGTGAAGCCAGGCTGGGCCGAGACGATCCGGTCCGTGTCGTAGGCATCGTTCGCGGCCCGGTTCTTCGCTTCGTACCGCCGCCACTCAGCCTCGGCGCTCTCGCTGATGCCCCGGTAGACGTACCGGCCGACCGGGCGACCGTTCGTGCCCCGGTAGGTGCCCGCCGTGGTGGTGGCCGCCCGCTTGCCGTTGCCGCTCACCGGATCGCCCCGGGCGGCGTGCGGCTGCCGTCTCCGAGCCCAGCCGGGAAGGTGTGCTGCGGGCAGACGTACTGCGGCTTGATCGCCAGGTCGATCTTCCCGGCAGCCTCGTCGACCACCTCGGCCAGGCCGCCGGACTGGAGCACCCGATAGGTCTCCGACTTCTTCCCGGCCGTGACGTGCAGGATCGCCCCCGGCGGGAGCGCCACGTCCACGTACTTCCCGCTGTAGATGCCGCCCAGTAGCGAGATCATTCGTTCACCTCCGCGCTCAAGCCGTCCTCGGCCACGATGTACTGCTCGTACGTCTTGCCCTGGAAGACCCAGAACGCCTCACCGGGTCCGGCGCTGGTCTCGTGCGTGCAGCCGCTGAACGCGCCGCCCAGCAGTTTCACCTTCACAGCAGGTCTTCCTTCCTGACCACCTGGTGCGCGGCCTTGTTCGAGGCGATGCCGGTCAGGTTGACCGCCTTGCCGCCCCGGGCCACCTTGTAGACGGCCGGGCCGATGAGCGGGGTCCAGTGGTCCGTGACGTGCAGCAGGTCGCCGGGCTTCAGGTCCGATTCGACCCGCCTTCCGCTGAACGATCCGCCGATCAGTTTGATCTTCACAGGTCGATCACATCCTCTCCTCTGACGACCCAGTTAAGGCCGTTGCTGGCGGTGACGTACCGGCCGTCCACCTCGCGGGCGACACCGTTGGCGTACACCTTGTAGTTGCTGTTCGGCAGGCCGGAGCAGGTGACCCGGATGCCGTCGCCGGTCTTCACCGACCGATCACCCATGTCGATGCCACCGCCGTTCGCGATGCCGCCGCTGAACTTGATGATCATGGCAGGTCCCCTTCCCAGATCTCGTGCCGCTTGCCGTAGCACTTCTTCCGGCCGCTGGTGTCGACGGCCTCGCCGTTCTCGTTGATGATCACGAAGGCATCGTCGGTCGGGTCCGGAGCGCCCTTCAACGCCTGCCGGATGTTGGTCGGCGCGTTGCCCTTCATGATCCGGATGACGTCCTCCTCGTGGAAGCGCACCTCCGGGTCGCTGATCGACCGGCCGCTGTACGGACCGGAGACGATCGGGATCAGCGGACTGTCCTTCATGGTCATGGCTGCAAGTCCTCCTGGTTCACGGTGTGTGTGACTGCCGCGTTGCGGGCGGCGTGCGAGCGGATGTGGACCTTGACCGCCGCGCCTTCGTCGTCGATCAGGTACGGATGCCGGTCGCCGTTCGGCCGGAGGATCTCGATCAGGTGATCCTCGTGCATAGTGATCCCCGGATCGGACACCTTCATGGCGTCGAAGTATCCACCAACCAGCCGAACGTACTTCGGATCGTTCACTGCTGTACCTCCTGGTTGTCGTTCCAGCGCTTCGTTCCCAGTTCGATTCTCCGGTAGTGACCGGACACCACCGCGCCGGGCGGCAGGGAGATGCCGTCGGTCACCACCACGCCGAGCGGCTCGACGTCGAAGGCGGGGCCTTCATGGTCGCCGTCGTGGTAAAGCGAGCGGGTACAGGTGGCGGACCACGGCTCGTCGCCGAAGTAGGGGAGGAGACAGGTGGTCATCGCTTGTTCGCCTGCGTGGCCTGGACGGTGGCTGCATTGATGCGCATCATCAGGCGCTGCGCCTCGTCGGTGGTGAGCCACACGCGGTGGCCCTTGATCTGCACGTAGACGCCGACGTCGGTGCCGTCGTCGCGGTCGTGGGACACCTCGGCCCAGGACCGGATCTCCTTCTGCATCAGTTCACCTCCGTCACGAAGATCGGTTCGCTGATGCCAGCGAACCGGCGCTCGCCGCCGTAGATGCCCGGCACGAACTTGGACCAGGCGCTGCCCTCGGGGGTGTAGATGTCGGACCAGCCGTTTCTCTCCAGCCAGTCCTTGACGCGCCAGTCCTGGTCCGCGTCCTCCACCTGGAGGACCGCGATCGGCATGGCCTTGTAGCCGGTGCCGTCGTGCTCCATGATGACTACTGTTCTCATGGATGTAGTCTCTCACAGTTGGCAAGCGGTTGTCAACGCAAGAAGCCCGGCCGGGCGACGCGCACCTGGCCGGGCTTCTGGTGGATCTACCGCTGGGGGGCGCGGGTTTTCGTGGCTGACTTGACCTTACACATGGACCGCTGCTGGTTCACCGCACCGACCGACCGGCCCAGTTCCTTGGCCAGTTGGTACGCCGTCTTCTGGTACCGGCGGCCGTCCTTCTTCGCGGTGATCTTCTTGATCTCCGCGTCCGTCCATTCCTTGCGCCGGTTGACGCCCGGTCCGGCCGCGTTCCGCTTGTCGGCCAGCATCTGCCGGTTGCCCTCCGTGCAGACCGTGCAGGTGCAGCCGTAGTTCGCGTAGCCGGACGCGCCATGCTCCGGCGGCTCCTGGCCGAACCGCTTGTCCCGCGCCTCTTTCGCGCGCCGGGAATTGCCGTCCGTGCACACGTCGCACCGGCACATCCAGCGAGGGTCGCCGTACCGGCGTGACGTGCCGTGCGCGGGACCAGTCTTGGTGCTCATTTACTGCGTGTCTCCTTGGTTCTCGTCGGTCCAGTACGGTCCGGTGATCTGGTCGTAACGAACGGGCTTGCCGATGTCTGGCGGACGCGGGACGTTCGCCTCCGGATACAGGAAGGCATGCTCGATCTTCATCGTCGCCTCCCGATACGTGAAGCGGGGCGGCCACTTCCGCATCCACAGCGGACCGAGCCAGGTCTGCCCATGCGTCTCCTTCCAGTGGTCCCACCAGGTGGCCGGGAAGCGAGCGCGAGCGCTGTACTCCTCCTCAGCCAGATGCTCAGCCAGCACGGACTTCGTCAGCCGCATCAGCAGCAGCCGGAAGAAGTGGTCATGATGGACGCTGAACTCCAGGTTCTCCAGCATGTTCACCGGGATCTGCTGTGCCGCAGCGAACTTCCGCCACTCCAGGACCACCGTCTCCGGTGTCGGCAGGTCCGCCATCAGATCTCCTCGCAGAGAGCCTCAACGCACTTCTTGCAGAGGACGACCTCGACCTTCTTGTCGTTCACGTCCTCCTCGTACGGGTCGAGCATCTTCTTGCCGCGCTTGCTGCCGCAGCCTTCGCAGACTGCCATCAGAACTCCCATCCTGGTCGTGGTTTCGCGTTCCACTCGCGGGCGGTCACCTCGTGGCCGGACGTGTCGGACCAAACGCCGAACGGATGCTCGGGCGTCGAATGCATCCAGCCTTGGCCCTCCCTCCAGACGGCCGGGCTCTTGCAGGTGTCGCACCACGGATGACGATCGTCGGTCGGTGCGTTTTCCTTACTCACGCCGCCTCCAGCAGGTGATTGAACTTCTCGGGCAACTGTTCGGTGGGCATCCCCAGCCGCAGCAGGGTCGCCCAGTCTTCCTGGTCGTTGTCGTAGTTCGCGTCGCCGTCGGACGGGTCCGGCACCCAGAAGGTCTGCACCTCGAACGGCTTGCCGTCGCCGATCTGAATCGTCGCGCGACCCTTCAGGTTCGAGGGGATGTCGCGGCCGACACTGCTGTCGCCATACAGCCAGCCCGCCCGGATGCCGTCGATCGCGCCGACGCTGGCCCGGCCGGGCATGTTCTGGCGGACGCCGGACTTGCCGAAGATCAGCGCGTCCGGTGACTGCGTGGCGATCACGTTGTGGATGCCGCACCGACGGGACATGGCCAGCAGGCTGGCCACGGCCCGCACTGCACGCGGAACCCGTTCTCCGGAGCGCTTGTACGGCTCACCGTTCTCGTCCTTCTCACCGCTCTGCCACAACTCCAGCATGGCGTTGTAGAACTCTTCCTGCTCGTCCCAGAAGTTAATGATCTTCTTGAACTGGGACATCACCGCCCGGCCAGCCTTCACTTCCCGGTACCGGCGGTCCATCTCGGCTTTCATGCCGATCGCGAAGGCCCACAGGTCGTGCGGGTCGGTGACGATCTTCTTCACGCCCGGCCAGCCCTGGAAGCCGATCATCTCGATCTGTTTCGGGTCCAGCAGGTTCATCTCGACGTTGTCGTTGGTCGCGGCCGACTGGCTGGCGGCGATCAGCATCGCCCGCATCATGGCCGTCTTGCCGGACATCGTCTCCCCGGCCATCAGGATGTGCGGCGTCACCAGCAGGTCGAACTCGGCCCCGTCAGCGACGGGCAGGACGTGCCACTTCCGCTTCGGGTCCAGGCCCGGATGATGCACCTTGCGCGGCAGCGGCGGTCGGCGGGTGAACGTGGCCTTGTCCTCCGCCGTGTTCCAGTCGACGATCCACCGGTCGCCGATCTTCGCGGTGATCTTCTCCTGGAGGCTCCACCGCTTGTCCGACTCATGGTCGGCGAAACCTGTTCCGGCGTAGGACAGCACGAACGATTCATGGCCACCTCGGGCGGTCACGCTGCCCTTCAGGCCCATCACCTCGCGGGCTGCTTCGACGATCCGCTGCGTGTCGATCGCCTCCTCCTGGCCGGGCTCGTCGAGCATTTCCGGGTCGGCCGAAATGATCCGCCGGGGGCGGCGCATCCGCCAACCTTTCTGGACCAAATAGGTGGAGAAGAGGGTGGCCTCGATCAGCACGCCGTTCACCAGGTCGTCGATCATCTCCTGCTGACCGTTGACCCAGAAGTTCCAGGTGGCCGGGAAGACCAGGCCGCACACGGCAGCCCGCCGCCAGAACGGCCCCCAGTCCTTCTTCGGCCGGTTGCGGACCGCACGCCGTCGATGCTCCTCGTAGGTCTTCCGCTTGTGGCAGGAATTCCAGCGGGTGGAGCCCTTGGTGTAGCAGAGCAACTGGAGGTTGTCCGGGTCCAGCCGGTCCTCCGGGCGCGAGTCCGCCTCCGGGACGATGTGGTCGACCTGAAGCGCCGTGCGCACGAAGTACTTGCCGCAGCCGTCGCAACGGAACTCGGACGGCTTGCGCGGGTTCTGCCGGATGTCGAACACCTGCTGCCGGAGGCTGCCGGTGATCTTCGTCTGGCTCACTTCTTGCCCTCCTTCGCCGCCCTGACGATGCTACGGACGATGCCCGTGGCGACCTGGAGGATGAGCGTTCCCCAGACGGCGACCTGAAATCCACCGGCCCAGTACCAGTGATCCATCAGAGCCCCTTACGCTTGCGGTTCGCCCACTTGGCGGTGGCGGCCACGAAAGCCTCCAGGGCAGCCACCATCTCGTCGGCGTCCGGGTCGCGGTAGTTCTCGATGCTGGGCGGGACGTACTCGCCGTCCTCGTCGTACGACGCTTCGATCCGGCGCGTCTCGCTCAGGCCGTTGTTCATGGCCAGCCGATCGAGCGCCGACCAGGCGCGGCTGTGCACCGTGCGGATCTCGGTCAGCGCCTCGCTGGTGTCCTTGCGGCGGTCGGCGGCCATTACTTGCAGGCCGGGTCGGCGATGGCGCTGATGGAGCCGAACGCGCCGTCCTCGTGGAACAGGACGTACACCCGGATGCCGGGCCGGTCGCACTTCGTGGCGTAGTTGCTGAAGCCGTCCGGCATGTAGCCGACGTCGGCCTTGTCGTGGTTGCCCTTGGCGGTCGGAGCGTCGTTGTTGTGCTGGCTGTACTTGCTGTCCTCGTCGCAGGAGGAGGCGGACAGCAGGACGACGCCAGCGACCAGGCCGAGCGACAGGACGACGCTGCGGAGGTTCTTCATGGTGACCCCTTGATCGTGTGCAGGTGATGTCTCAACATTACTACCCTTGTCATGCGCCTGTCAAACGAAAGCCCGGCCAGCGGCGGGGCTGGCCGGGCTTGTCGCGGAGGAACGATCAGGCGTTCAGCAGGCTCGGGTCCGCCTTCAGTGCGTTCTCCCACCGGTTGAGCGCCGTCTGCCCGGCACTCTGCTTGATGTCGCGGTGCAGGTGCTCTTTCGTTTCCAGCACGTACCGGTCGGCGTCCCAGGCGTCCTTCGTGCCCCGGGCCGCCAGCCACGCCTTCCACAGCGGGTGCGTGCCGATCGGCCAGCGGACCTGGTCCTTCTTGTCCTGCGACTCCTGCGGAGCCAGGGTCGCCTTCACGACCTTCTCGCGCCGGGGGGTCGGCGCCGGGGCGACGGGGAGGTTCTCGATCTTCTCCGTCAGGGCGGCGATGCGGCCCAGCAGTTCCTGCTCACCCGTCCGCCCGGTCGCCAGCAGGCGCTCCATCTCGCCACGCCAGTCCGGGTAAGCCTCGATCGCCGCCACCGGCACCACGTCGACCACCTCCGGCTCGTCCTCCACCTTCGTCGGCAGCAGCAGCGCACCGGTACCGCCCAGGATCATGCCGTCCACCAACAGCGACGTGAGGATCGCCGTCGCGATGTTCAGCACGTCCTGCAACCCGTCCGGCACCTTCACCGCTGAAGCGTCCAAGCCGACCAGCGTCAGGTGAGCGAACGACACCAGAGCGCTGCCGGGCACGACCACGAACAACAGCACCCGGGTGATGTACTTGCCCCACCAGATGCGAGTCCACGGGTTGTGATTCACCAGTTCGATGCCGACGAACGCAACGAGCGGCGGCAGGGCGCTGAAGGCGTACTCCGTCCAGGACGGATCGACCAGCGGGGTGTGCAGGCGGGCGGACTGAACGTTCCCGGCCAGGCTGGTGCCCAGCGCCAGGGCCACACCGAGGTAGCCCCAGATCCGGCCGACGGTCGGCAGGATGCGGCGGCGGTTCTTCTTCACAGTCGCTCCTCGTCAACAGGCCGGTAGACCCACAGGTCGGTACCGGGCGGATTACGTACGTCCATCGGCTCTTTCATCTCCCGCTCCGCGTTGCGGGCGATCCGGCGGCAGGTCTCCTCCGACAGGAACGGCACCACGCGGCGGCCGTAGATGGTGATCGTGCCGTACCCCTGCTCCCAGTAGCGGTAAGCGGGGATGTTGCCCTTCGTGTGGCTGCTGGTCGAGCGGGTCTTCGGCAGCGTGCGAGCGCCGACGCTGGTGGCCTTGTTCGTGCCGCCGGACGCACGGCTGACGGCAGCCCTGCTGGCGCTCACGGATGCACTTCGCCGATGTACCAGGAGTTTCCGCCGCCGGGGTACGGGGCGGCGGCCAGCATCGGGAACAGCAGGTCCTTGTCGGCCGTGCGGATCTCCCTCAGGGCGAACCGGGCGGCCTGCTCGTCCGTGAACTGGACGATCCACTGCCCCTCGGTCCAGATCGGGAGCCAGCCTTCCGCCCAGGTGGGCGGTTTCGGCTTGCGGTTCGTGTTCAGCATCAGTCGCTCTCTTTCGGTGAAACGGACCAGTGCCCGGCGCGGTCGCGCCAGACCTCCATCGGGATCTTCGTGAGTTCTTCGGCCGCCTCAGCGAACTGCTCGGCCCGGAATCGGAAACCGGGCAGCACCCGCAGCCGGGGCTCGCTGGCCGAACTGTAGGGCTGGTAGCCCATGCACCAGTCCGGCCAGCGGTTCGGGCCTCCGACGTCAGGAACGGGCTTGCCCGTCGGGCCGGTAGTCGAGGGCAGACAGCGCCTTGACCAGCGTCGCGCAGTACGTGCGATTGAACGGCGTGCCCTTGTTCCAGTAGACGGCGTCGTTGCCGTTCACGTCGCAGGAGACACGCCAGTCATGGTCGACGTCGGCCACGCACCGGCCGCTCTGGTGGACGGACCAGGTCAGTTCGTCAGTCCAGTTCGGCTGCTTGATCGAGCGGATCTTCGTCGGCAGCATCAGCCGTCCAGCCGTTCGAGGGCGGCCACCAGGGTCTTCACGGACGCCGGACGCAGGGGCATCGACGGCCGGTCGTTGTACTGCGGCAGGGCCGCCTTCAGGGTCTTCACCAGTTCCCGCTCGGCGTCGTTCAGGCGCGGGCGGGCGTCCACCTTCTTGTTGCCGGTGAACTTGCGGGTGATCCGACCGTTGACGTGCTCGGGCAGGACGTAGATGCCGCAGCCGTTGCGGGAGTTGTTCGGGATGCCGTCCGTCTTCAGCGCCGCCACCAGGCCCGCCTTGTGCAGGACGGACAGCGCGCCGGTCACCGCCCCGCCGCGTGACTTGGTGGCGTCGGCGATCTCGATGTACGTGCGGCCGGTCGGTCCGGCCTGTTCGAGGATCTGGAGGATCGTCACCTGGCGGGCGGACAGGGTGCCGTCTCCGGCCTCCCGCAGCGCCCGGTCGGCGGACGATCCGTCAGCGCTGGAGCCGCCGGTCGCGACGCCCTTCGTGCGGTACGGGGCGGCGGTCGTGGTGGGCTTGAAGATGGGGTCCTGGTCGATGCTCATGATTCCATTCTCGTTGTCGGGTCGGACATAAAACCTTGCTGGTCAGAACTTCTCGGTGGTCGAATCGCCCACGTACTCGTTGGTGACGGCGGTCATCAGATCCTCCAGGAGGCTGTTCAAGTCGAACGCGGTGAAGCGCATCCGGCTGGTCGGTCGAATGCCCTCAGCGATGCCGTACTGCTCGAACAGGGCACCGAGCGCCTTCACTGCCTGCTCCTGCTTGGCGAGTTCTGCGTCGTAGGCGGCCTTCTCGGCAGCGCGCTGCTCACGGTCGGCCTTGGCCTGCGCGTCGAACACCTCCCACAGGGCGGTGATCTGGCGGCTGGTGACGGCCTTGGTGAGCCCCTTCGGAGTGCCGCGCCGGTCGCTGGACACCGGCTGGTCGAGGAACTCCACCAGCCAACCGGACTGCGCCATGTTGTAGCCGTAACTGGGGACGGTGGCCTTCTGGAGCACCTTCACCCGGCGTCCGTAGGAGTGGACGTTGCGCTGGTAGGCGTACTCGGTGCCGTCCGTCCGGATCTCGCTGGCCTTCATGGTGGTCTCCGTTTCGCTTGGTTCGATGAGTACAGTCAATCAGAGTGACAAGCGGTTGTCAACTCGTTGGCAACACAGAGAAGCCCGGCCGGGCGGTTGCCTGGCCGGGCTCGTCTGTGGTGGATCGGTTACCGCTCGTTGAAGATGTCGACCCTGTCGTCCACCTTCGCGCGGTGGGTGTAGGTCTCGTCCTTCTTCGGGCAGTAGACGTCGACCACCCAGCGCTCGGCTCGGCCGTCCCAGGTCGGCTGGCCGATCACCACGTCGCCGTGGCTGGTCACCAGGTCATCGACCTGGAGTTCCTCGACCCGGATGTTCGCCTGCACCGGCTTGCCGAACAGGCTGTCCATCCGCTCAGCGAATGTCGGCTCCTTGCCGGTCGTTGACCTGGGGTGGCGCGCGCCCGGCTTCATCATCGAGTGGAAGAGGCCGCCGGTGCCTTCGCGGTAGAGGCGCGCCTGCTCGGCCTGCGCCGCCGCCCGGTCGGCAATGAACGACTCCGACGACGGGCTGAGGACGCCGTCGAGCCAGGGGGCGATCTTCGGGCGAAAGTCGGCCTGCTGGGTCATCTGGTCGAAGAAGCGCTTGCCCTCGTCCACCACCACGTTCTTCATCGGGTAGTCCTCGTCCCCGATGTAGTAGTCGGCCAACTCCAGCACGTCCTCCAGGTCGACGGCCGCCCGGCGACCGAAGCCCGGCCGCTCGGCCAGGTCGACGAGCACCTTCGCCGCCCGCTCCACCATCAGCATGCGCAGCGTCTGCGCGTCCGAGACGATCAGATCGTCGTCGTCGTCGATCTTCTGGTCGGCGGCGGGCGTCAGCAGCGCCTGCGGGGTGCCGGACGCGGCAGCCAGCGCGGCCACGTCATCGTCCAGGCTCTGTCGGCCGACGTTCGTGCCCCAGTCGGTCGGCTTGTCGCCGACAGCGTTCTCAGCCGGGTCGGCGTGCGGCTTCTCGTTGCTCATGCTGGGTTCTCCAGGTGGTAGATGATCCATTGATTCAGTTCCAGGTGCGTTTCGGTGTACTTCAGGTCCAGCCGGGTCACCACCAGGGGCGGCAGTCCTTCCCGGCGGGAGCGGTCCGTGTTGTGGCGCAGGTCAGCCAGTTTCACGATCAGCGCGTCCAGGACGGCCCCGACCCGGGCGCAGTAGTCCTTGCGGGATTCGCCCGGCCGGTGCGTCAGCGCGTCGACCGCCTCAACGATGATCATCGGGAAGATCCAGGACAGATCTTCGAGGGTCAGGCTGGTGTCCTCGACCACGTCATGCAGCCAGGCGATGGCCAGGCGGATGTCGGACGATCCCCGGCGGCGCAGGTACTCGACCACCCACTGCGGGTGGAGGATGTAGAGCGTGCCGTCATGCTTGTTGCGGGTGGTGCCGTGGGCCCGCCGGGCGACCTGCTCGGCGAGCGCTTCCCACGGCCCCTGGAGAACTTCGGGCGTCGTTGCCACGGTGGTCTCCACGGGGATCATCCGCCGAACCGCTTGAGTTCAGCGACGATCGCCGGGACGCCGCCGAGAATGCGCTCCGGGTGCTGGTTCTCGGTGGTCTGGAAGTAAGCCGCCCGGACTCGGCCGTTCGCGTCGTTGAAGTAGACGGTGATCGCCACGCCCGGCCGGGAGAGGGTAAACGGCCCGCCGAGCAGCCTCACGTCCCAGCGGTTGTGGACGGCGGCAGTGTGCAGGGCTTTACGGCTGTCGGTCTTCATCGTCCGGCCTCCAAGTCTTCGATCACGGCACGCAGGGTGGGTCGGGTGGTGACCCAGGAGCCGTTCAGGGTTGCCTGCCAGAGATTCGGCTCGACTCGCTTCACGATGTACGGGCCGATGATCCACCAGCCGGAACGGATGCGCTGATGCCTCATTTCACGCCCGCCTTCAGGTCAGCCTGGATCTTCTTGATCCGGTCCTCGACGGACAGATCGTTCGTCATCGCGATCACGCCGTCGAGATCAACGATCGCCTGGTCGCGGGTCCTCTTGATTCGCTTCCACTCCAGTTCGGTCAGGACGACGCTCACAGCAGGGCCTTCAGTTCGGCCTTCAGGCGCTTCGCGTCCGCGCCCCGGAACGACTGGGCGTTGGACAGGAAGTAGCGGACCTGTGTGCGGCCGTCCTCGGCGTAGTACGCCTGGTCGACCGAATCGAGTTCCATCATCGCGTCGAGGTACGGCTTCGCGTACGGGCTGACGCCGTTGCCGATCCGGGACCAGATGGCCTTGATCTCGCGGGCAATGTCGCTGAGGTTGCGCTTCTCTGTGGTTGCCATGTGCCATTCTCCCAGAGTTGATAAGCGGTTGTCAACTGCTCCAGCCGTAGTAGGTGACCATCCGATAACCCAACTGCGTCAGGTGGATCACCCGCGACCGGCCGAACATCCGGTCGTTGGTCGACTCGGCGTTGATCAGGCCCTTCTTCGCCAGCGCGCTGATCGTCACCGGCTTGATGCGGGGGCCGCCCAGGCCGCCGATGCTGTACTTGACGCCCTGCGCGTTCGTCATGCAGGAGAACTCCACCCGCTCAACCGCGATGGCAATCAGTGCGTCCCGCTGGTTGGTGCTCAGGGTCGGCCATTGAGCCATGATTCGAGCCTTCCGATGTAGGGCCAGACGATGATCAGGCCGGTGGCGAGGTTCAGCAGAGCGGACGTCAGGATCAGCGCCAGGCACACCCGCAGGCGAGCGCGGCTCATCAGATCTTCTCCAGTCGCATCGACACGCCAGCGAAAACGCCATCCGACAGCCAGGAGACGCCCTGCGAGGCGACCCACGACTCCTTCTCGCGGTAACCGGCGGCGGTCAGGGCCGCCCGGAACTCGTCCAGGCGGGCGCGGGTGAGGGTCCCATCCGGCTCGATCACGTTGATCACGCCGTTCTTGTACTGGTTCACCCGCAGGCCGTTCAGGGTCATCGAGCCTTTCTTGCCGGACTCGATCAGGGCCTTCAGGAGGGTTTTCACTCGGTCGCCTCCGCGATGAACTCGCGCATCATCGTCCCGGCCATCTGCATCGCCTTGATCTCGCTGTCGGCGTAGTAGTTCAGGCCGTGGTCGGGCAGGCTGGTGGACAGGATCACCCGATGGTCGCCACGCTTCGTGGACTTCATGATGCTGAACAGGGCCCGGCCGCCGACCCGGCCGATCTTCATGCCGAACCGAGTCTCAATCCAGACGATCGGCTTCGCCGTGGCCGCCATCAGAGGCCCATCAGGCGTCGCAGGGCGGCCTTGTCGGCGCGGTCCTGGGTGGCCAGCGCCTCCAGGCCCTCGACCCGGCCGTACAGCCGCTTCAACTCCTTGCCGCACGCCTCCAGGGCCTGAAGCAGACCGGCCACGTCCTGGCCGTGCCGGTTCACGTCCACCTCGAACGCCATGCCCGGCAGCCGGTTGATGACCATCCGGGCGGCGGTCCGCTCGGGGAGGTTCAGCGTGCGCGGCTCCAGGTTCTCGATCAGGATGCCCGCCGTCGTGCGGCTGGCGCTGTCGATCAAACTGGCCACCAGGGTGATGTCCACGTTCTTGTCGCTCATCGTGCCTCCTTGATCGCGTGACTCTTGATGGCGGACCGAGAGCGGAGCCGCTTCGTGCGCCGGTCGCCATGCTTACCGGCGGCCCCGCTGCGGCGACGCTCCAGAGTCCGGCGGACCCTCTCGCTGTTCTCCATGAGCAGAACTCTACATGCATGTCATGGAGTTGTCAACTCACTGGATGCAGAGGAGCCCGGCCAGGGCATTGGCGCGCACCTGGCCGGGCTCTACTCCTTCGCGCTGGCAGACTTCCTGCCATCCTTCCGGGCTCCCCTATTGGAATCAGGGCGGTGAGGTTGACGCGACCACAGGGACCGGCCGCCGCCTTGGAATCGGCGGCCGACCCGAAGAATCAGGCGACGATGTGCCAGCCGTTGTCGTGCAACGCCTTCTCCAGGTAGGCGTAATCCTGGACGTCGGATGCCACGCTCAGGCTCCAGACGCGCACGACACGACCCGGACCCATCTGGTACTTCTTCCCGTCCAGCAGGCCGACAGACATGCCGCCCTCCTGCTGCCACTCGATCTGCCGCTGCACCCGGCCGAACCGGCTGACGACCTTCACCGGCAGCCTCACCGGACGATGTCCCAGCCGGTCTGCGCCAGCGCCACCCGCAGGTCCGTCCAGTCGACGGTGTACCTCGGGCGGCCCTTCGGCGCGGTGGTGCAGGTGCCGCGCGGACCCATCTGGTACCGGTAGCCGTCCAGGATGAAGTGCGAGTACTGCCCGTCCTCCTCCCACTCCAGTTCCACCTCGACCGGCGTGCCGAACGCACTGCGTACCCTGCTCGGACGCTTCATCGGGCGATCATCTCCAGGACGTTGCTGATCAGCGGATTGGGCACCTGGTACGGCTGGCCTTCCGTGCCGTAGAAAGCGCCCATCAACCGGCCGCCGACGTTCAACTGCACGCAGATCCGGTCGCGGGGCGTGCGATGGATCATCGGCCCCGGCGGGCGGGTCAGCACGATCCAGCCGTTGCGCTCGTGCTCGACGTCCCAGCCGAACTGCTGGGCCGCCACCAGGATCTTGTTCTCGTGCGAGCCGACGGGGTTCACTTCGCGGCCTTGATGTAGCGCAGGACAGCCGTCCGGCCGCCCGTGATCCGCTGCTCGCCGACGCCGCGCACGAAGGCGATGGCGAAGTCGACGCGGCCGGACTCGGTGAACTCCACCCGCAGCCGGACCTTGCGCTCGTTGGGCGTGCTCTTCTCCAGTTCCAGGAACCATTCCTTGTCCCCGAACGTGGTCTCCTGCGTCCAGCCATGCTGGAGCGCCTGGTCCAGCAGTTCGCTTCTGGTGCTCACCTGCGGTGCCGCCTCTCTCGTAGGAATCGCTTCACTTCACGGACGCCGCCCGTGATGGCCTGAACGGTGCCGTTCTCGGCCGCCCCGATCGCCAGGTCGATGTGCCCGCTGTCGATCTTGAAGTGGACGGATAGATGAACGCGCTTCGGCTGGTCGGCGTTCAGGTTCAGCATGTGGATCGAGTCGCCCGGCCGCCGGAACTCGCGCCAGCCCATCCGCCGGGCGTACTCGACGATCTCCTCGCGGCGGCTCACGGGCGGGACTTGCGGACGATCGCCAGCAGGCCGGGCAGACCGGAACGCAGCATCCGGGACGTCTGGGTCGCGGAGTCGCCGACGCTGATCGGCCCCAGGCCGCCGTCCAGTGGGAGAATGCCGACCGTCAGCAGTTCGTCCCCACGCTCCAGTTGCAGAGCCAGGGCGGTGCTGTAGTTCGTCTCGCGCCAGCCATGCTCATTCGCAATGGTCACGATCCTCTCTCGCTTCGTCATGACTCGATCGTGCTCCTGATCACCTGAGTTGTCAAGTCCTTGCCAAGCGGCTATCAACTGTGAGAGAGTACATCCCATGACGCACAACATGAACATCTCGATGGGCGACTTCGCCTTCCTCCTGCACTGCGCCAGGCGACCGAGTTCTCGCTGGGGTCCTGAGGAAGCCGCCCGGCACCGCAGGCTCGAAGACGAGTACCGGCAGGAGGCGTTCCAGGCGCGGGGAACGTCGCCGCGACTCACGCTCACCGAACGGCAGAAGCGGAACGCGGAGCGGGTGCTGGACGACGACCGGTCGGTGGGGACCATGCGAGCGACCCGGTACATCCCGTTCGAGAAGCCGACCCACTATGCGGTCGTGGTCGACAACCTGAGCGCGCCGCCGGTCACCATCACGTCGGACAAGGAGGTCGCCCTGGAGACGGCGCGGATCTTCAACTACGCGCAGCAGGTGCATCCCGAGGGTGCCGCCTACGCGGCCTCGGTGTACGCCTACGGCCCCGGCACGACGAAGGGAACGATCGTCACCCGCTGACCCACCGTCCACCAGCCCGGCTCCCGATCGTGGGGGCCGGGCCTCTCTAGTTGACAAGCGGTTGGTAGGGGCTTGACAAGTCAAGCGCCCTTCTGTAGCGTACTACCCATGCCAACCTCAACCATCGCGATCAGCCCGACCCTCCTTCACGATCCCCGCTGGCCCATGAACGGACAGGAATACCTCGCCTACGACGTCAACGGTAAAACCCTCCTGAAGGCCGAGAACGACGCCTGGTACGAATTCTGCCCGGGGATCGACCATGACCGCTGCCCGCGCTGCGGTGGATCAGAAATCCTCCGGCTCGCCGGATCGGAATTCCGCATGAAGGAGGTGCTGCGCAAGCGCATCCGATTCGAGAACTCGCCCATGACATACGCCAAGAAGAAGGAACTGGAAAGGCTCGCGGACATCGACGAATGGGCCGCCCGCGTGCCTGATGTGGCCTACCTGCTGGCCGTCGTACGTTCCGGCAGCGACCGCAACGTTGATCCGACGCTGCTGTCGCTGGCGCTGCGTGCGATCCAGATGCCCCTCAACGTTACGCAGGAACGTTACGCCGTCAGCCTCCTGCTGGACCGAGCGTTGAGCGAAGCGTTCGAGACGCCGCAACGTTCCTACGTCGGCAGCGTTGGGGAGGGCGGAACGTTCGCCGGTCGCGTCACGAACGTTGCAACGCTGCCCAGTCGCTACGGCGAGCGGAAGCCGAACGTTCTGGTGATCCTGGAGGCCAGCGACGGGTCAGCGTTGAAGATGACCAGCAGCGCCGCGTGGGCCAACGTTGTCGAACTCGGCGAGGAGGTCACCGTCAACGCTGTCGTTGCCGCGCACGTCGAGCACAAGCACTACGGGCGGCAGACCGAACTGAAGTCCGTCCAGCGGGTCTGGTCATGAAGCGCAAGGATTTCGTGATCGTCATGCGGAAGGTGGACGCCGAGCCGCTGCTGTGGGCCACCGCCGCCCACAGCGTCACCGGCTGGCTCGGCGGCCCCCGGCGCATGTGGACCCTCTCCGAGGCGCTCGGAGCGCTCCAGCAGGCTCACACCGCCGAACGGCTGCTGCTGAACGGCCAAGACGCCCTGCGCCTGACCAGCAGGAACGGCATGTCGGACATCTACCTGAACCTCACCCCGCCCAACCTGAAGGAGGACGGACCGTGGACGTGAACGTCATCTGGCTGGTCCTGATCATGATCGGCTCCGGTGTGACCGGGCTGGCCATGCTGATCAACGGAAGGAAGGGCCTGTGACCAGCACCTTCGACGAGATCATCGCGCCACCCCGGGCCGCCGTGCACCGAGGCGGGCGGGCGACCTGGCAGACGCTGGCGCTCTGGTACGTCGGACTTCAGGCCGGGGCGGCCGTGTCCGTCCCCACCTGGTGGTTCGGCTGGCACCTCATGGACCGCTGGCTCGGATGGATCTGGTGAACACGCCGGAGGATTTCTGGACCGGCTTCTGCCTCGGGCTGGGCATCGGGATCGCGCTCGGTTTCCTGACCTGCGCCTACGCACTTCTCGGCTGAGCCACCCCCGGCCGCCGGGTAGGGCTGAACCGATAGCAGCGTTACCAAGAACTTGACATCGCTGGTACGCTCGACAGGCGGTTCAGTTCAAGCATGGCGAGCGTTTCCACCGGGTGCAGGGTCGGCGGAGGCGTTGCGGCAGGTGCAGGACGGACCGCGTGGGGCTCCGGGTTGACGGCTTATGCCTCCCCGGAGCCCCTCCTCATGTCCACCATCAGGCACTTCCCGGACATCCAGGCGGCCCGTATGCCCGTTTACGGACATCAGGCCCCCGACCTGCGGCCGGGTGCCTACATCTCCACCCAGACGGCAGCGGCAGGCCAGCGGATGGGCTCCATGCGCATCGCCAGGTGCTTGTGCCGCCACCACGCCTCATCGCGCACCACGTCCACCACCACAGCCAGCGCACTGGATCGCAGTTCGCCCACCACCCGGTAGTCGTGGTGGGAGCCTTCCTCGTTCACCAGGACCGCCCGGCGGCCGTCCAGGCGGACCATCAGACCGGCCATGTCGGCACGGTCATAGTCACGCTGCGTGAACGTGAGCGGGGTTCGAGGAGGATTCACTCGCGGCTGCTTCATGCGCCGAATTGTCCTCGGCGAGGGGTGTCACAGCAAGCGTCACACCGACCGCTTGACAGAGCCCGGCCATTCAAGGGCGCGTGCCGCATCGGTTCGGTTACGGGGGCTGTGACACAGCCTGGACCTGGGGTGTCACAGGTGTCACAGGCTCTAGATTCGTTCCCTGCGAGGCAAAATCTGCTAGAAAACTAATAAGTTGCCTGTGACACCTGTGACAGTGGATCTTGTTCCCGATTCGGCCAACGAGAAGTGTGGGCTGCATCACTGGCCGGGATTGTCGGGGCATAGCCGGGCGAATCGGACACAAGGGACAGGTGACAAGCGGTTGTCAACCGGAGTAGGATGTGACACATGGCAACCAGAGAACCCCCCGCAAGCGAGCCGAAGTCCATTACGTGGCGTGACATCGACGGCAACGGCGACGAGACGGACTGCTACGGGCGGATCTGGGCGGTAGCCAAGCCCCTGGCCGGGATGTCCGCCTGGTGGGTGATCGAGGACGATGCGGACGGCGAGCCGGGCCGAGGGCCGGTGATCCTCGTCGCGCGCGCCGCCGCCCGTCACCGCGTCGGCCGGGCTGGACCGCATCGCTACGCCGTCAACGCTGGCCGGTTCGTTGACATCGGCGAGTACTTCCGTGAGACGGACAGCCGCAGCCGGTTCAACCGAACGTTCGTCGCACCGGCCCACGTCCAGTTCAACGTTCGACCCGACAACGTTGCGATGGATTCGTTCCGGAGGCTCTGCGGTGGCTGACGATCACAACGCTCACCTCGACCCAACGTTGGAGAGCGTTCCGGTCGACGGTCGAACGTGGGGCAAGACGACGTACGTTGCGATCGTTCATCCGGAGCCGGTGCAGCGAGCGATCGAGGTGACGGCCCACGCTCCGATCGTTCCGCCCAACGCTCGCCGTCTCGCAACGTTGGGGATCGAGATGCGCGCGAACGTTCGGATCACGCACGCCGTCGGTGAGGACATCACTCCGTCGACCGGGCTTCCGTTGAGCGTTGCGATCATGGAACCGACCGGCGAGGAGACGCCCACTGGAAAGGCTGCTCGTAAACAGGTCGGCAGCGAACGGGTCGGCCCCGTGGATTCCGTCCGGGTCGTCATTCAGCACGGCGACATGACGTACGTCGGGCATTGGGTGAAGAACGGATGGGATTCCGGGATGATCCTGAAGAATCGCCGCCTGGTCATGAATTGCAATTGGAGCCAGTTGGACAAGGCGGTGAAGAATGCCAAGAGCGAAGCGGACCTGCGCGGAGAAAGTGACGGACAACTCCAGATGTCCTTTCCCGGCAACTAACGGCAACCGGTGCGAGCCGCACGCGCAGGCGTACGAAGCGCGGCGCGGCTCTCGGCAGGAGCGCGGGTACGACGCGAAGCATGTCGCCGCGCGAGTGGAGGCGGCCCCGGCAGTGCTGGCCGGGCTCGTCACCTGCTGGCGCTGCGGTGGGTTGATCCTGCCGGGCGAGGAGTGGGACCTCGGTCACCTGGACGACGGCCGGTACGGCGGGCCGGAGCATCGCGGACGCTGCAACCGGCGGGCGGCGGCGTTGAAGGGCCACGGCAAGGACTGGTCACCAGCGGCCCCCAGCGCTCCGCTCGCGCCCGAACTGAGCCAGGCACGGGCCGATCGTGCCCGGAGAGCCGCAGCAGCCGCAGAACGTCGCCTACGGCGTGCGGCCGAACGAGAGGAAGGTCGATGAGTTCCGAGCAGAAGGTCATCAAGTCGCTGGAGAAGGAACTGGCGTCCCTACCCGGCTGGCGGGTCAGCCTCCAGGCCGAAGGCGGCAAGCACACCAAGGTCTACCCACCGGACAACGGGCCGATCATCATGATCCCCTGCTCGCCCGGCGACCGGGCGCGCTGGAAGAAGAACCTGCGGGCACAGTTGCGCCGAGCCGGTTGGAGCGGCACGATCCTCGACTGACGCCGAAAAGCCCGGCCAGCAGAGTCTGCTGGCCGGGCTCTCAGGTACTTCCGTCAGGTAGGCGGCAGGCCGATCCGCACGAACGCCATGTCGCCTGCCCGGTCACCGGCCGCTGCGGTCAGCATCGCCGCCTCACTCAGGCTCATCCAGCCGAGCGCGGTGCCGTCGGCTGCGTACGCGACGCCCCGGTACCAGTAGATCGTTCGCCGTTCGCCGCTCACGACGGAGGCTCCGTCCCGACCCACGCCGGGTCGTACTGCGGTGCCCACGGGTCCGTCTTCGCGTCCCAGACGCGACGGGCGAACGACGGTTCCGGGGCCGGTCGGCCGCCTTGCACGTCCCGCAGGTCCGGCAGGTGCTCGTCGTCGATCCCGAATCGGTTGGTCACTCGGTCCTCCAGTCGAACTCTTTCTCGCTGATGAGGTTTCGGAAGTAGGCCGTCTCGGCGGCCAGCGAGGTGATCCAGAACGGGTTCGTGTCCGGACCGAGCATCGCCATCACCTTGTTGTAGGCAGGCGTGCCTTGATCCATTGCCTGCTTCAGTTCGTCGTCCGGCAGGGCGCGGATGAACAGGGTGCCCGCCTTCGCGGCGGGCGTGTGGTACTGGAACTCGTCGTACGTCATATCAAGTCCTCTACCCAGGTGCGGATCTTGGCGATTTCGGTGGCGCTGATCGTCCAGTCACGAACGCCACTCTCCAGGGCCAGGCCCCGGTCCGGTCGGTCGACCGTCAGCAGTTCGTCGGCGTAGTAGCGTCCGCCCGTGAACTGGCCGAACAGCGTGTGGTCGTAGCGGGTGTCGTAGAACTCCACCAGCGGCTTGTCGGACTTCGCGGCCGGATACCCGGCCCAGGTGCCGGGCGGCAGGAACACGACCAGCAGCGGCAGGCCGCTGATGCTCGTGGTGTGCATGGTGGCGATGTTCTTGATCATGAAGACTTCCTTTCGGTTGTCGTGGCCCAGATGAGGTTGTGGTCGGCGTCTCGCACCGAGACGACCTGGTCCTTGCGCTGGAAGGACTGCGATCGGAACGCGAAGTTGATCGCCTCTTCGTTGTTCCTGAAGGACATCGGCCAGGTGCCGCCGCCGCCGTCGCGTAGCCAGTAGTTCTTCATGGGGTGTACTCTACTCTCTTGTCAGGCGGTTGTCAACGCTTCTTGGCCTTGTTGCGCTGGAGTTGGTCCAGCCGGATCACCTTCGCGGCGATCTCTTCGCCTCCCTTCGTTGGCATTGGCACGCGGTAGATCTCCATCGGGTCTGGATGCAGCCGGGTCACCACCAGGTAGCCACCGTCACGCCGCGCCTTGTACTGGCCGTCCAGCATCCTGGCCGGGATCTTCGCCAGACTGGCCCGCTTGGCGGACGCCGTCCGGGTCGGCTTCTTTGCGCCGGTTCGCTTCAGGTCGACGATCGTGGCGATCTCGGCCTCGACGCCCTGCATCACGACGACCAGGCCCTCGGTCTTCGTCGGGTCGCTGCGGTCGATCCGCATGGCCCGGCCAGCGATCTGCGTCAGGCGACTCTGCGCCTTCGTCATCGTCGCCACCAGGACCAGCCAGATGCCCTGATCGTCGAACCCGGCGATCAACACGCCCACGTTGATCAGCGCCTGGATCTCGTTTCGGCGTGCTGCGGCGTAGATCTCCTCCCGCTCGTCCTCCGGCATGTCCCCGGTGATCACCGCGTTCGTGATCCCGGCTTCGGTGAAGAACTCACCGAGCGCGTGAGCGGCCTTCTTGGACGGGGCGTAGACGATCCCGCGCTTGCCCCTTGCGTAGTGCTTGAACGTGCGGGCGATGAACCGGCCAGCCGACGGATCGGCCAGCATCGCGCCGATCACCTCCTGGTTGTACTCTCCTTCCGTATCCTGCGGCACGTTCCGCAGGTCGAGCGTCGGCATGGCCACGTCGATCCGCCGGTCGGGGAGCACGTAGCCGTTCTTGATGGCCCACTTCAGGTCACGCTGAAGCGACACCTTCTGGAACAGGTCACCCATGCCCTTCTCATCGTTGCGCACCAGCGTGGCCGTGAAGCCGATGTACGGCGTGGAAGAACTTCCCGGCTCGAAGCAGCCGAAGTGAGCGAACACCCGCATCCATGACGGGGCGACCGCGTAGTGCGTCTCGTCGCCAAGCACCAGCCCGACGTTGGTTATCTCGTGGCAGCGCTTCTCGGACATCGACTGCACGCTGGCGATGACGATCTCGGCGCTGACCTCGTTGCGGCCCGCCTTGACCCAGCCGATCGAGGCGTTCGGCAGCAGTTCCCGGATGTCCTCCTCGATCTGGCGCATCAACTTGCCGGAGTTGGCCAGCACCAGCACACGCTTACCGGCCGCGAACGTGGCCGCGCACATGGCGATCACGAAGCCCTTTCCGGTGCCGGTCGGCAGCACGATGGCCAAGCGGTTGAGCCCGGCCGCGAAGTCGCGCCGTAGCGCCTTGATGCATTCGTTCTGGATGTCGGACGGCGTCTTGGCCATCGTGGTGCCTCCCTTCTCAGTCGGTGGTGAGGTGACCAGGCAACCGGACATCGTCCGTGCCTGGGGTTTCGGTGTGGAACACGGCCTTGATGCCGTGCCTGTTGGTCGTTCCGGGGATCTTGCTGACGCGCTTGCCGTTCCACTCGAACCGGCCCCAGTAGAGCGAGTGGGTGCGCGGTCCTTCGATCCGGTGCGTCGCGGTCGGGCATCCAGCGTTGTGCGCCTGCTGCGCGGTCACTTCTGTGACCTCGTACCAGGTCTCGTGCCCGAGGATCTTGAACTGCTGCGCCATCTCAGGTCACCTTCCAGTCGGAGCCGACCGGGCGGATGTGGCCGGGCGTGCCGCGCATCTGCCAGCCCTTGCCGATCACCTTGGACCTCTGGCCCTTGGTGTTCATGTCGCTGACGATGATGCCGACGGCGGTGCGCCAGTAGCCGTCGACCGACTTCTCGGTCTCGGTGCTGGAGAGCCGGAAGGCGATCCACTGGCCGGAGCCGTAGGACACCTCGATGTCCAGCACGCCACTGGCGAGCAGTTCCTTCTCCCGTGCGTTGAACCGCATCCGGTTGCCCACGATGCTCACTTCCCTTCGTCGTCGTTGGTAGTACGCTACAGGCTTGTCACTTGCTTGTCAACTCTGTTGGATACTACAGCCGGGCGACTTGTGCCGCCCGGCTGGGCAGTTCAGTTCTCGACCACCAGTTCGATCGGCTTCAGGTCGTTCGCGATGCGCATCTTGCGAGCGCAGCGGACGCACGTCGGCACAGGTCCGAGCACCGGATGGTCGTAGGCGCTCAGGGTGCCGTTCGTGCAGGCCCCGAAGTACTGGCAGACCAGCATCAACACGCCGTCCACCTTCATCGCCTGCGCTTCGCCCCGGGCGGCCATCAGGCTTCCTCCTTCTCCCAGCCGACGATCCGGCCGTAGTCGTCGAACTCGACCGAGTACAGGCCCTGCTCGTTCTGGGTGACGGTCAGGCCGAAGTGTGAGTTCGGCTTGGTGGTGGCCACCGTGTTGTCGTCGAAGGTGACTTTCCAGACGATGCGGCCGTTGCGGGTGGCGCTCTTGCGCTCGACCTTGGTGACGACCTTGCGGACGATCTTGATGCTCATCGTGGTCTCGCTCTCTGCTCGTTCGGGCTGATGGGTAGTACTCTACTGGCTTGACAACTGCTTGTCAAGTTCGGCTTGCTTGCGGTCGATCTTGGCTTGGATGGCCGCCTTCACCTTGCGCCGATCACGGTCAATCAGGTCGTTCGCGATTCGATCCGCCTTGCGTCGCAGGCCGATCAAGGTGAGCGCGCGAACCTCACGGCTGGCCACCTTGACCGGATCGGCGTCCGGGCTGTCCAGCCGGACGACGCTCACGACGCCGATCTCGCGCTTGTCGCCGTTGACCACGCTCCCGTCTTTCGGCGTGAGCGTGGCCTCCCACTGCGGCGGCATCAGGGACGGACGCGGACACGGTCCTCCGACACCGTGTGCTCGGTGCCGTCGGCCAGCCGGACGACGAACCGGACCATGCCCATCTCCGGGTCGACCTGTTCGTAACGGATCTTGGTCGCGTCGGTCCATTCCGCATCGCCACGCTCGCGGATCACCTGAAGCGGAGCGGCGATCTTGGCCATCATGGCCTTGCGCAGGTCGGGCCGGTAGAGCGCCTCACTGCGGTACGGCTTGACCGGCCGGTTCATCCAGTCGCGGAACACGTCGTACGTCACCTTGTCGGGCATCTGCTTCTCCTCTGGTCTCGTCAGCACGGGCCTCACCCGTGGACGAAAGCCGGTTTCCCGGCCCTCGTTTCGACCTGTCAGCGACCGGCTTTCGCTCGGACGGCGGCGGCCGTGCGGATGGACGTCTCGCGCCAGACCACCCAGGTCACGGCCTGCATCGTGGACGGCGACACACCGGCAACCTCGGCGGCGGCCCGGTAGGCAGCGGCGTAGTAGGCGTAGGCACCCTTCCGGCCGAGCGTGGCCACGTCGGCGTCGTCGGACGGTCGACCGAGAGCGATGCTCACGGCGTGCCGGTCGATCACCACGGCATCCTCATGGTCCGGGTTCGCGATGGTCGCGGCGAAAGCCTGCGTCTTCGGCGCGTTCAGCAGCCGCATCACGTCAACCTCGGAGCCGTTGCCGTTGTAGATCTCGTTCGCCTTACGGCAGGACACCCCGAGGCATCCGTACGCCAGACCCTCGGCGTAGGTCCGCTCGGCCAGGAACATGTTGCGCTCCCAGTCCATCTGTGGAGAGAGCGCCGCGATCACACCAGCCGCTCTGATCGGTGACTCAGGGTCGAGCCGGACGGCCAGGTGATGCGCAGTGCTGTACCAGGACTTGCCATCGAGCATCTGGTCCTCGTTCGCCGCGTTGTACGTGGCGAGGATGCGGCCGGTCATCTCGCCCTTGCTGGGCAGGAGGGCGTCCAGGGAGAGCGCCTTGCGCTTCACTGCCGGTGTTGTCTCGGTCATCGTGGCCTCCGTCGTCGTCATGGGTAGTACTCTACAGGCTTGCCAAGCGGTTGTCAACTGCGGTTCGTGCGGCTTGGATGCTACGGCCGGGCGACTTGTGCCGCCCGGCCGGGCGTTTCAGGCTGGCGACATGTGCGAGATGTAGCCCGCACGGGTCAAGGTCATGGTCACCTTGTCGCCGTTGCGCATTCCGGGATTCCCGAATCCCCATACCCACGATGCGTCACTGCTACTCGTTCGGGTCACCCCGTCGTCGAAGGTGATCCGGTAGCGCGCCGCCCCACTCGCAGAGTTCTTGAGCAGTTCGCTCTCGACGATCTTGGCTGTAACTGTCTCGACGATGGCCACGATGGACCCCTTCCGGTTGTGCGGCTTGGATGCTACGGCCGGGCGACTTGTGCCGCCCGGCCGGGCGTTTCAGAGCAGAGCCTGGCGTACGATGCCTTGGTGGGCGGACGTTGTCGCCGAGTAGGACACGGTAGGCACCTTGGCCCGGTTGTCGGGCAGGACCCAGCCGATCGGCGTTCCGTACGAGTAGACGACGTAGACCGGCTTGTCCGCCTTGATCTCGTCCGCCAGTTCGGGCGAGAGTCGCCCGGTTCCGCAGAACACGCCTCCCGACATGCTGGCTACCGCGAAGTTGTCGCGGTCCTGGATCTTGGACAGGATGATGGCGCGGTTCTTGCTGTGGATGGCCACGATGGACCCCTTCCGGTTGTGCGGCTTGGATGCTACGGCCGGACGACTTGTGCCGCCCGGCCGGACGATCAGCGTGCTACGGGCTTGACATCCCAGATCCGGACGACGTCGTTACAGAAGTTGACCGATACCTTGACGTCGGCCAGCAGACCGTTGGCCAGTGCCGACGTCGCCTCATCCGGTACGCGGCAGGATCGGCCGAGGACGAACGTCCCGCCGTCCGGCTGGGTGATCCGGCGGGTTCCGGCAGTCTCGCTCAGGTCCCCGATCAGGAACCGCATCTCGATGTTGGCCATGCTCACCACTCCCCGATCTGCATTGAGATCTCACGCCGATCGACGGTCAGGATGTCGCCGTTGGCGATCTTGACCTTCCACATCCGGTTCCCGGACGAGTCGATCAGTTCGCAGGCGAAGCCACCCAGCAGACGGCTTTCGGGCGGGGTGTGGACCACCCACACCGGCTTGCGGTGCGCCTTGAGGTACTTCTCAATCAGCCGGATGTCGTTCACGTTGCTGGTGTGCTCCGGTCGCTTCACTGTGTGCCTCGCTCTCTGTCGTTGGGTAGTACGCTACAGGCTTGTCATGCGCTTGTCAAGCGCCGTTCGAAGGGGCTTTCGGTTGGATGCTAGGCCCGGCTGGCTTGTGCCAGCCGGACCGTCTAGCGACGTGCGGTCTTTCAGCCGATCAGGTCGCGGATGTACGGCGACTGGTGAGCGGCCCAAGCGTAGAGCCGCTCAGCCTGCCGCTCAGTCCGCACGGTCCGGCCGCAGACGATCACGGCCCGGTCGGCACGAGCCTCGGTGTGCTTGCGGTCGGCCCACTTCAGGTACCGCTCGCAGGTCTTGACCGGGTCGACGTGGTGCGGCTGGGCCTGGGCCGACGTCGCTCCTCCGGCGATCAGGGCGACGGACAGGGCGATGGCGGACAGAGTGCGCTTCATGAGGTTGCCTTTCGACGTGAGCCAAGCGGCTCGCTTACGGTTGGATGCTACGGCCGGACGACTTGTGCCGTCCGGCCGGGCCTTTCACAGATCGACGTGAGCCAGTTCTGCCAGGTCGGACAGGACGTGCTTGACGGCGGAACTGCCGCCCGCCTTCACGATGGCGTCGTACATCCTGATGGCGCAGAGCGCCTCATAGGCGCTCTGGGTTTCGATGGCGTGGTTCGCCAGGCTCTCGGCTGCCCACCGCGCCGTATCGATGTCGATCGTGACCCGGCTCACTTCGCGGCCGTCCGGTCGATGTCCAGATCGGACACGTCGTACTCGACCTCGCAACCGGCCCGGAACACCCAGACCGTCACGGCGTTGCCGTTGGCCCGGATCGTCCGGCCGTTGCCTGCGGCCCACGGGCCCATCAGGATGTGGACCTGTTGGCCGGGCGTCTTGACCATCTCGTTGACCAGAGCGATCTCTCGCTCATCGGTGCTGCTCAGGTCACGTTCCATCGTGTGCCTCGCTTCCGTTGTCGTTGTCGTGCTGGGTAGTACGCTACAGGCTTGTCACTCGCTTGTCAAGCGGAGCGTCCCGACGGCCACCCTCCGTGTGGAGAGGGGCTCTCGGCACGCTCCCCTGTGGTGCAAGGGGATTGTGCTTGAGCGTTTCGCATGGTCGCCCGGCTTTATCGGAGATCCAACGGACAGCCCGTGGATCACGCATGTCCCGATGCCTCGTGTCAGCGATTGCATGTGCGCTCTGCCCCGCCCGGCTGGTGTGCCCACGCCGCCCGGAACCCCCCGACCGTATGGGCGTCCATACGGGGAGTGCCGATCAACGTGAGGCCCTGGCTCGCAGGGGTGTTCGTGCCGCCTCCCGGCGGGGGTGCTGCTGTGGTGCTGGGTAGTACGCTACTGCCTTGTCACCCGCTTGTCAAGCGGGGGGTGCTGTGGTGCAGGGGGTGCATGTGGTGCGCCCTGTGGAGGGGGTAGCAGAGGGGCGAGGCCCGTGCTGCCCCCTGCACTACGGGGGTGCTGCCCACCTCAGCGTGTGCTCGCTCTGCGTGCCTCGCTGTGGTGCTGAGGACCACTCTGCCTCAAGCCGGGGCGTACTGTCAAGTCCGACCCTCGTTTCCGCAGGTCAGCCCCACAACGCGGTCGGGCGTGTCGGCCTCGCTCGCGCCGCGCGCACCCAGGGGGGTGCCCCCGCGCCGCCCCCGCGCGTAGGAC
>Ga0247768_1000038_pt1 | contig 87566 bp, 87 predicted proteins | sample UWRJL016104C6_FD_179944 | JGI IMG/M metagenome (GOLD analysis project Ga0247768, IMG submission 179944) | Plant litter microbial communities from Arlington Agricultural Research Station in Wisconsin, United States - UWRJ-L016-104C-6 | ecosystem: Environmental > Terrestrial > Plant litter >... | reverse complement strand
TCCACAACAAGCTCGGCACCGCGGGCTTGGTGGTCGCGGTCGTGGCGCTTGTCGCCGCGGTGGCGGGCACCGCCTTTGCGGCTGGCGGTCTGACCAAGAAGCAGGAAAAGCAGGTCGTCAAGATCGCGAAGAAGTACGCGGGCAAACAGGGTCCAAAGGGGGTTCCGGGACCAGCTGGCGCTCAGGGGCCCAAGGGGGATCCGGGCCCGAAGGGCGACACCGGATCGAAGGGCGAAACGGGCTCTCAGGGGCCTGAAGGACCGGCTGGGCCGACGGAAACGGAACTGCCGCAGGGGAAGACGATCACTGGAGTCTGGTCATTCCGCGGAGAAGGGGAACCCTCGTACTGGGTCACCATCAGCTTTCCGCTCCGCTTGCCCGAAGGAATCACCAGAGCCTTTGAAGGGACCCCGGATTGTCCTGGTGACGCATCACACCCTGAAGCGACGCGGGGCCATTACTGCATATATACCGCCGCGAGTTCCAACGCTATCGATCAGAACACTTTCTACAAAGTAGATGAAACCAGTGGAATCATCTTCGAATTCACCTCAACTGTTAAAGAAAACCCGGCATTCGCAAGGGGGTCGTGGGCGGCAACCGCGCGCTGTCCGATCGATCCCGGAACGGAAGAAGAAGAGTCTGAATGCTGAGGCTCTTGTCGGCACGGCATTGGCAGCGGCGGGACTGCCCGGGAAGCAGAGGAAGGAAGGAAAACCGCGTTTCGTTACCGGACCTAGGCGGTAACTAAGCCTTAGCAGTAAAGAGCCTTGGGTCAGAGCCCACTGTCTCGAGGCTCCCGGTCGTAGAAATTCCCCGATCAAAGTCACGCAATCCCCATGCCACATTTTCCCTGAACGCAAAGCTCACCAAGCATCAACAGATGGTTGCAGTTGCTAAAGCTCTGAAATAGGAAGGGTTGAAGCAAAAGAGCTCTCGAGACGCGCGTCTTGCAGGCAAGCGCCCCGAGAGCTCGATCAACGCCCAGCCAGGCTGGGCATCAAGGGAAGGCAGTATCTCATGAGCAAGAAGCTCATCACGGCCTGTTTGGGCGCGCTGGCCCTCGCGGCTTCGCCTCTGCACCACAGCGACATACTTCGGTGAAGCTTCACCAAAGAGGCCGGCGTGGTCTGCCCGACCGCTCTCACGCTCAGCATGCAGTTCACACTGGAGATAGATACGTGCATCACCGGTGTGGATCTCGTAGCGATCTAGCCGCAGCCTAACGAGCTACCTTGGGGCCGCCCACGGGAGTGGGCGGCCTTCTGGATCTCATGGGCCGCGAGGAGCACCAACGAGTACCCATAGTCACCCCATAATAGAAACCGTTTTAGCTCATTTACAGGAAAAAAGGGCCAGTTGGGATTAAGAACGGAAGTGACGCGGCCCGCAGCGCTCCTTGACTCTGCCAGAGCCATCTTCATATCTTGCCGCCGAGTTCTCTAAGTGGGAGATGAATAAATCCTGGATCGGGTTCCGAAAGGACCCTCGGTGGCCCGCGATGGCGGGGTCTGGTCTGGCTAGCAGTGGTTCCAAGGGGGAGTTAAGAAATGGTTGGACGAATTCGCAACCGATTTGGCGCGGCCGGATTGGTAGTTGCCATCCTGGCTTTGATCGTTGCCTTGGCCGGCACGGCGGTCGCGGCTAAGAGCGTGTTCACCAAGAAGCAGGAAAAGCAGATCATCAAGATCGCTAAACAGTACGCCGGCAAGAACGGCAAAGATGGCGCTACTGGTCCCGCCGGATCCCAAGGGCCGGCTGGCGCAAAGGGCGACACCGGAGCGCCCGGCGCGGAAGGACCTGAAGGACCGCAGGGTGAACCCGGTGAAGATGGGTCGCCTTGGACTGTCGGCGGGGTGTTGCCCAGTGAAGAGAGCCTCTATGGCCATTGGACCGGATATGCCTCTGAACTTAGCCTGAGCGACATTTCGTTCGGTCTCAAGTTGGCGTCAAATCCGATGGCGGTAGTCGTCCCTGCTGGTGAAACCGAACCCGGATGTTCTGGCGATGACGAGGAACCGACGGCCGATCCCGGAAAACTCTGCATTTACGTAACCGAATCCGCGGGATCGATCGAAATAGAAAAGGTCGACTCCATGGGCGCCCTGGTCAAGATACTCGGCACCCCCGCCTTCGGCGTAGGGACCTGGGCGGTAACCGCTCCCTAAGAATTAGTCCGCGATGATCATCCCCCGGGGCGGCGTTGCTGCCTCGGGGGTTCGACTGAATCAAGGCAGTTCCTGGCGCCCGCCGCCTTAGACTCTGGCGGCGCCCATGGTTCAGTCCAAGCCTCTCCGACTCGAATGGCTTCCGGCCGTGGCGCTCAGCTCTTTGCTGGCGCTGCTGATGCTGATCTGGAGCCCGCCTGTCGGGGATCTTGCCGCGCAGGTTTTCCGGACCGAGTTGTTTCAGCGCGCGGGTCTCGCGATCTGGAACGGCAGCTGGTACGGGGGGCACTACACGCTCACCTACAGCCTGCTGTTTCCGCCGCTCGCCGCCCTGCTCGGGCCGCAGGTGGTCGGGATGTTGTCGGTTGTCGCTTCTTCGTATCTGTTCGACCGGCTGGTGCGGGACCGGTGGGGAGTGGAGGCGCGCTGGGCGACGCTGTGGTTCGCGGCGGGCGTCGTCACCCTTCTCGCCGACGGCCAGCTGACCTTCGCCCTTGGCGTCGCCTTCGGGCTCGCCACCCTCCGCTGCCTGCAGCTCGAGCGCGGTGCTCTCACTCTTCTCGCCGCCGCGGCCTGCCCGCTCGCGAGCCCGGTCGCCGGGGCCTTCCTTGCCGGCGTTCTCGTCGTCGGAGCGATCGAGGCCGGTCGCCGCCCGCGCCCCCTGCCCCTCGCCGCCGGCGCCATCGCCCTCTTCATCACCGTTGCCCCCAACGTCGCCTTCCCCGAAGCCGGCCACTTCCCCTTCGTTGCCTCCTCCTACATCGCGATCCCGCTCTGGTGCGCCGGCGCCCTCCTCCTCACCCACGGTGCTCGCGACGAGGAGAAGCTGCTGCGCCGGGTCATCCTCGGCTACCTCTTCGCCTCGACCCTGATCTGGCTGACTCCGAACGCGCTCGGCGGTAATGCGGTGCGCCTCGGCGCCCTCTTCGGCGGCCCGGTCCTCGCCGCGGTCCTGCTCTCGCGCCGCCCGCGCCCCGCCGTCCCGACCTGGCTCTTCGCCCCGGTGCTCGTCCTCGCGATCGTCGGCAGCCTCTACTGGCAGCTGACCGCCAGCGTCACCCAGATCGCCCGCTCGGTCGGCGACCCCTCGACCACCTCGGCCTACTTCCACCCCGCCGCACGCTGGCTGCGCGCCCACGGCGGCAGCGGCGCCCGGATCGAGGTGCCGCCGACCGCCAACCACTGGGAGTCCGCCTACCTGGCGCCGAAGTTCGAGCTCGCCCGCGGCTGGCTGCGCCAGCTCGACACCACCCGCGACGACCTCTTCTACAAAGACAAGGCGCTGACCGCCGCTAGCTACGGCGCCTGGCTGCGCGCCAACGCGATCGCCTACGTCGCCCTCCCGGATGCGCCGCTCGACTACTCCTCCCAGGAAGAGCGCCGGCTGATCCTCAGCGCCCCGACGTACCTAAGCCTGCGCTTCCAGTCCGAGCATTGGCGCATCTACGCGGTCCGGGATCCGAAGCCGCTCGTCACCCCGCTCGGCACTGCCTCAGCCGACACTCGCTGGATCGGCCGCCAGGGCTTCGCTCTTGACGTCGACCGCCCCGGCGAGTTCCTCGTCCGCGTCAACTTCACCCCCTACTGGTCGATCTCTCACGGCGCCGGCTGCATTCTCCGCCGCGGCGACTGGACCGTCGCCCGCGCCTCCCGCCCCGGCATCTTCCGCGTCGCCGCCGATTTCTCCGTCGGCCGCGCCTGGAACGCCGTCACCGGCGCCAAGAAGACCTGTTAGCGCGGGGGTGAAGAATCGATGGATACTTCTTGAGCCTGACGTCCCAGCACTAATGAATAGCTATCGATAAGGGTCTCGGCGAATTCACCGAGACCCTTATCTTCGGTGGCCTCCTGCGAAACCGAGGTGACCTTAACCCCTTCGATTCCGCATGGCACGATCCACTCGAACGGCTGCAGGTCGTTACTGACGTTGATCGCGAGGCCGTGGGTAGTGACGCCACGGCTCACGTGCAGGCCTATCGAGGCGATCTTCCGGGCTGGGGATGCCGAGAGGGTTGGCGGTGGATCGCCCAGGGTCCAGACGCCGGTCAGGCCGTCAATGGTTTGAGCCGGAACCCCGACTTCGTTCAGCGCGCCGATGATCACCTGCTCGAGGTTGCGAACGTAAGCGTGGACATCGTTTCCGCAGGCACCCAGATGGACGATCGGGTAGGCGACCAGCTGGCCGGGGCCGTGGTAGGTGACGAGGCCGCCGCGGTCGCTGTCGTGGACTTCGATGCCCTGGGCTTCGTACCACTCGGTGCCCATCGGCAGTTCCTCGGGTTTGGAGCGGCGGCCGCGGGTGTAGGTGGGGGGGTGCTCGAGGAGGAGGAGGACATCGGGGACTTCATTGCGGCGGCGTTGCTCGGCCAGTTCTTTCTGCAGCTCCCAGGCCTCGAGGTAGGGCACGACCCCTAGGCGCTTGACCAGAACTTCATCAGTCATTGACGAATCGTTGCAACTGTGCCGTGCCGGTGAAAATCAGCTGAGGCTCGGCTAGCACGCGCCTTGGAGAGTGGCGAGGGCTGCGCTGACCACGTGCTCCTCGTGCGGGATCGCCGCCTGCTCGAGGCGTTTGGAGTAGGGCATGTGGACGTCGGCGCCGGTGACGCGCTGGACGGGGGCGTCGAGGTAGTCGAAGGCCTGCTCGGTGATCAGGGTCGCGAGGTTGGCGCCGACGCCGCCGTGGGGCCAGCCCTCCTCGACGATCACCGCCCGGTTGGTCTTGCGGACCGAGGCGAGGATCGTGTCGAGGTCGAGCGGGCGCAGGGTCCGCGGGTCGATGACCTCCGCCCCGACGCTGTGCTCGCTCGCCAACTGCTCGGCCGCTTTCTCAGCCACCTGCGCCATCTTCAGCACGCCGATGATCGTCACGTCCTCGCCCTCGCGCCGCACCGCCGCTTCGCCGAAGCGCAGCGGCTCCCCGTCGCCCTCGGGCACCTCACCCCGCGTCCCATACAGGCTCTCGTGCTCGATGAAGACGACCGGGTTCGGATCCCGGATCGCCGCCTTCAGCAGCGCCTTCCCGTCGGCCGGGGTCGAGGGGCAGGCGACGAGCAGCCCCGGCACCTGCAGGAAGAGCGCCTCGAAGGAGTGGGAGTGGGTGGGGCCGAGCTGGTGCCCGCCGCCGCCCGGCATCCGGATTACCAGAGGCACCTGGGCCTGGCCGTTGAACATGTAGGGGATCGCGGCGGCGTGGTTGACGATCTGGTCCAGCGCCAGCAGGCTGAAGTTCACCGTCATCAGCTCGACGATCGGTCGCAGCCCGTTCATCGCCGCGCCGACGCCCATGCCGACGATCGTGTTCTCGGAGATCGGCGTGTCGCGCACCCGCCGCTCGCCGAACTCGTCGAGCAGCCCTTCGGTCACCTTGAACGCCCCCTGGAAGACCGCCACGTCCTCGCCCATCACGAAGACGCTCTCGTCGCGCCGCATCTCCTCGGCCATCGCGTCGCGCAGCGCCTCCCGCATCCGCAGCTCCGCCATCAGGTCCCGTCCTCCGAGGAGACTCGCGGCTCGGTCCCCTCCTGCGCGTCGCCGTGGGTCGCCGGGTTCGGCCGCTCGCCCGCCGGCTCCTCCGCATACGCCGCTCCCGCCTCGGCCAGCTCGCGCGCCGCCTCGGGGATCTCGTCTTCGCGCTCGCCGCGGTGCGGCTCCGGGCTGCGCTCGTCGACCGCGTACCAGCCGTCGGCCTCGGTGTGCGCGTAGAGCCCTTCGTACATCGTCGCCAGCTCCGGCTCCGGCGAGGCCTCGGCGAACTCGACCGCAGCTTTGACCGTCGCCTCCGCCGCATCGCGCACCTGCTGCACCTCGCGCTCGCCCAGTACGTCCGCCTCGATGCAGCGTCGGGCGAAGGTCTCGATCGGGTCTTTCTCCTGCCACTCCTCGACCTCGTCGCGCTCCCGATAGACCTCCGGGTCGGCGGCGGAATGGCCGCGGTAGCGGTAGGTGAAGGCCTCCAGCAAGGTCGGCCGCTGCTCCTCGCGCGCCAGCCGCAGCCCCTCTGCGACCCCCTCGCGCACGGCGATCACGTCCATCCCGTCGACCCGGGTCCCGGAGATCCCGTACCCCTCGGCCTTCTTGGAAAGATCGGTCTGTGCGGAATGCCGCTCGACCGAGGTGCCCATCCCGTAGAGGTTGTTCTCGACCAGGAAGAAGATCGGCAGCTTCCACAGCGCCGCCAGGTTCATCGTCTCGCCGAAGTTGCCAGTGTTGGAGGCGCCGTCGCCGAACATGCAGACGGTGACCGCGTCTTCGCTTTTGTACTGGGAGGCGAGGGCGAGGCCGGCGCCGATCGGCAGGTTGCCGCCGACAATCCCGTAGCCGCCCATGAACCGTTTCTCGGCGTCGAAGATGTGCATCGAGCCGCCGCGGCCGCCGCTGGTGCCGTCGACCTTGCCGAAGAGCTCGGCCATGACCCGTTTCGGCTCGGTGCCGCGGGCGATCGCGTGCCCGTGGGTCCGGTACGTCCCGATCAGCAGGTCTTCCTCGCGCATCACCGAGGTGGTGCCGACGATCGTCGCCTCCTCGCCGATCGCCAGATGCAGGAAGCCGCCAGCTTTCGCCCGCTGGTACTGCCGCCCGGCCTCTTCCTCGAAACGGCGGATCAGCGCCATCCGCGCGAGCAGCTTGTAACAGGTGGCGGCGTCAGGCAACTTGGGCATCGAGTTCACCTTAGATGACGATGAGTGTCGCTTTTGTAAGGCATAGCCATACAAAGTCGACAGGCCGAGCTAGGCGCGTGCTGCCGCCTCGACCGCGTCCTCGAGCCGGTCGTCGCCCCAGAAGACCTCCTCGCCGACGACCACCGCCGGAACGCCTTCGACGCCGAGGTCGCCGGCGCGGTCGGTGGCCTCCCGCAGCGCCCCTTTCACTCCTTCGGTTTCGACCGCTTTCAGCAGCGCCCGCGGATGCAGCTCGCAGGCGGCGCCGGCGATCATCACGTTGTCGACGTCGGAGAGATCGCGGCCGGCGGCAAAGGCCTGGCGGAAGCCGGCGAGGGAGAAGGAGACGGTGCGCCCGGTCTGCTTGGCGAAGGTTGCCGCCCGCATCGCCACCAAGCCGTTGTTGGGCCACGGCTTCGGCCAGGCGAGCGGCGGCAGCCCATACTCGGCAGCCCGTCGCTCGATCTCCGCGATCCCTTCTGCCCGCTTCGGCGTCTCCGCCCAAGAGCCGCGTTCGAAGCGAGCGAACAGCCCCCCGAGCAGGATCGGCTGCCACTCCGGCTGCTCCAGTTCGGCTTCGGTGAACAGCCCGCTGATCCGCTCGGCCGAGAGGTAGGCATACGGGGACCCGAGGTCGTAGTAGAAGACCACGCTCACGTGAGGGATTATCTCCTGTTCCTTCTGGTCGCTATACGCCCAAAAGGAACAACTAACTGCTTACGCGTGAATGGCCCAGCCGTCGACGGCCCTTGCAGCGTCCAGAACCGCCTCTGACACCGTCGGGTGCGGGTGCACCGTCCGCGCGAGCTCCTGGTAGCCGCCCTCGAGCTCCATCGCCGCGACCATCTCGGCGATCATGTCGCAGGCCCGGTTGCCGACGATGTGGGCGCCGAGGATCTCGCCGTATTTGGCCTCGACGACCAGCTTGACGAGGCCGTCTTTGTCGTCGTAGACGGTGCCCGCGCCCTCGCCGGCGATTTTCTGCTTGCCGACCTTGACCTCGTGCCCAGCCTCTTTCGCCTGTGCCTCGGTCAAGCCGACGCTCGCCACCTGCGGGTGGCAGAAGGTCGCCCCGACCATCAGGTTCTGGTTGACGGGATGGGTCTCGACCCCGGCCGCCGCCTCGACCGCGACCACGCCCTCCTCGCCGGCCTTGTGGGCCAGCGCCTTCTGATTGACGAGATCGCCGATCGCGAAGACCTTCTGGTTCGTGGTCCGTTGGTACTCGTCGACCTTGACTTTGCCGTTCTCCTCCAGCTCGACCCCGGCTTCCTGCAGTCCCAGGCCCTCGACGTCGGGGGCGCGGCCGCCGGCGATCATCAGGTAGTCGACCTCGGCGGTGTTGTCGCCGTAGGAGAACTTGACGCTGCTCTCGCCGGCCTCGACGTTCTGCACCGGCGTGCCGGTGGAGATCTCGATCCCTTCGCGCTTGAAGACCCGTTCGACGACTTTCGCCATGTCCTTATCCTCGGCCGGGAGGATCTGGTCGAGCATCTCGATCAGCAATACCTCGGTGCCGAAGCGCGCGTAGGCGGAAGCGAGCTCGGCGCCCGAAGCGCCGGCGCCGACCACTGCGATCCGGCTCGGGCGCTCGTTCAGCGACCAGGCGCCCCAGGTTTCAAGGACGCGCCCACCGAACTCGACCCCGGGGATAGGCAGCGCCACCGACCCGGTCGCCAGCGTCACCGCTTTCGCCTCGTAGACGTCGTCGCCGACCTTGACGTTGCCCTCAGGCGTAAGCGAGCCGTCGCCGTGGATGAACTCGATCTTGTTTTTCTTCCAGAGGCCTTCGACGCCGCCCGACAGCGTCTGCGAGACCTCCTCGCGGCGGCGATGCAGCGCCTCCCAATCGAGGCTGACGTCGGTACCGACGACGCCGAGGTTCTCGCTGTTGCGGGCCTCGTGGTAGAGCTCGGCCGTGCGCAGGACCGTCTTCGCTGGGATGCAGGCGTAGTTGAGGCAGCGTCCGCCGGCTTTGTCGCGCTCGACGACCGCGGTCTTCTGGCCCAGCTGGGCGGCGCGGATGGCGGCGACGTAGCCGCCCGGGCCCCCACCGATGACGATCTGGTCGAAGGAGTCGGCCATGCGGTGACTGAGCCTAGCCCTTCTTCTGTCCCGGCACGCGGCCGGCGAGGCGGCCGAGCGGGCCGACCGCTCCCTGCAGGGTCTCGACGCTGGCGTTCATCCCGTCGAGCCCGACGAGGATCCGCTCCATCAGCTTGCTGAGGCCCGCAATCCCCTTGTCCAGCCGCTTAATTCCTTTATCGAGGCCGTCGATCCCCTTGTCCAAACCTCCGATCCCCTTGTCGAGCCCGGCTATTCCCTTATCCAGCCTGCCCATAGTCTCGGGCAGTGCCGCCAGATGGCGCTGCACCTCGACCAGGACCGGCATCGCCGCCTCGATCGCCTCGACGCGTTTATCGACGCCGTCGAGACTGGCGACCGTCCCGCCGATCTGCTCGATTTCCTCGCCCATCGTCGGCAGCGCGGCGGTGTATCCCGCCACCCGGTCGAGCGCGTCGGCGACCCGCGCCAGCGCCGCCGTGTGCTCCTTCATCGCCCGCGTGTTCTCGGCGATCTCGGGCAGCATCCGCAGCGCCGCCACGGCGTCGGCGGGCATCCCGGTGACGCTGCTGAGGGAGGGGAGCTTCGGGGGCACCGCTACTCCCGCGGCGCCCGCGTCGGCATCTGGATTCGGGCCATCGCTTTGACCATGAAGTAGAAGAAGGTACCGGCGACGATCAGCAGGCCGAGGGTGGCGAGGATCTGGCCGACGCTGGAGGCGCCGACGACCAGCCCGAAGAAGGCGCTGAAGATGACGAAGACGAGGATCAGCTGGAAGCCGAGGACGGCCCAATAGCGGGCGTTCCACATCCCCCAGGACATGATCCCCATGATCAGCGCCGGCGCCAGCACCTGCGGCAGTTTCGGTTTTTCGCCGTCGACCTCGACTCCGGCCAGGTAGCCGACGACGATCGAGAGCGCGATCAGCCCGGCGACGACGGCCCCGACCGTGACCACGGTCGGCCGCTCGCCCTCGGCCAGCGGCTCGAGCGCTTCGCGAGCTTCCTGGTTGCGCTGCTCGGCGCGAGCGTAGCCGCGGGCCATGCGGTCGGCCCCGTCGCCGCGCTGCTTGCGCTTGACCGGCTTGTCCGCGCCGGGGGTTTTCTCCTCAGCCACCGGGCGCGACGCCCCTCTCGCCGGCCGCGAAGGCCTGCCGCAGCTCGGTCGCGGTGGCGGCTGGGTCAGCGGCATCGCGGAGCGCCCGCACCACGCAGAGCCTCTGCGCCCCGGCCTCGACGACCTCGCCGGCGTTGCCGGTGTCGATGCCGCCGATCGCGAAGAAGGGATGCGGTGCGTCCTGCGCCGCGTGGCGGATCAGGTCGAGGCCGACGGCGGGGCGGCCTTCCTTCGTCGGCGTCTCCCAGATGGGGCCGACCGAGATGTAGTCGACCGGGCGCCCGGCGCTGGCGGCTATCTGCTCCTCAGAGTGGGTTGAGAGACCGACGATCGCGTCCTCGCCCAGTAGCTCCCGCGCCTGCTCGGCGCTGACGTCGTCCTGGCCGACGTGGACCCCGTCGGCGTCGCAGGCGCGCGCCAGCTCGGGGTCGTCGTTGAGGATGAAGAGGGCGCTGAAGGTGTCGGCGACGCGGCGGAAGGTCGCGGCCGCGCGCTCGATCTCCGCCCGCCCGAGCTCCTTCTCCCGCAGCTGGACGATGTCGGCACCGCCGGTCAGCGCCGCCCGCAGCAGCGATTCCAGGTCGGTCTGCGGCCGCGCCTCGCAGACGAAGTAGAGGCGGGCGGTGCGCAGGCGCTCGCGGCGCAGCGGACCGTCCCCCTCGGGCAGCGACAAGCTCATCGGTCGATTATGGCTGGCGAGTACCATCAGAGATGCACGGGAGCCCAACCTGCAGAGGTAAAGGGGCTGAGAGGGCGGCATCGCGGCCGCCGACCGTTTCGACCTGATCCGGGTAATGCCGGCGGAGGCAAAGCTGTGAACGAGAAGCGCGGTTCCGATGTTGCTGGAGTTGCTGGTGATGCCCTTGACGCGGTCGTGGTCGGCGGTGGCGTCATCGGCCTGGCCTGCGCCTGGCGCCTGACCCAGCGCGGTGCGCGGGTGGCCGTGGTCGAGCGAGGGGAGCCGGGCGGCGGCGCAACGCGGGTTGCGGCCGGGATGCTGGCGCCGGTCGGCGAGCTGACCTTCGGAGAGCCGGAGCTGCTGGAGCTGACGCTGGCGGCGGCGCGCCTGTACCCGGAGTTCGTCGCCGAGCTGGAGGAGGCGAGCGGCAGTAAGACGGGATACGAGCAGCTCGGGGCGCTGCACGTCGCCCTCGACCGCGACGAGGCGGCGCAGCTACGGCGAGTCCACGACCTGCAGCGCTCGCTCGAGCTGGAGGCAGAGTGGATGCCGCCGCGCAAGTGCCGGGACCTGGAGCCGGGGCTGACCCCGTCGTTCCATGGCGGCGTATTCGCACCGGGGGAGGCGGTGGTCGATCCGCGGATGCTTGCATTGGCGCTGCTCGAGGCGCTGCGTGCGGAAGGTGCGACGGTGATGACGGGAACCGAGGTGGTCGCCGGGATCTTCGACGGCGAGCGCATCGTCGGTGTGAGAACTACGAGTCGACGATCCGACACCTTGGAGGTGCAGGATCATCAGCTCGATGAAGAGGTCCGTGCGGACGTGGTGCTTCTCGCCAACGGCGCCTGGTCCGGCGCCACGCCATGGCTGCCCGAGCACGCTCTCCCGCCCGTACGCCCGGTCAAAGGCCAGGTGCTCGAGCTGCGGCGCCGCGATGGCGAGCCGCCGGCCCGCCACATCCTCGCCTCCGAGCGCGTCTACCTGGTGCCCCGCGGCGACGGCCGCCTTATCGTCGGCGCCACCGTCGAAGAAATGGGCTACGACACTGCGGTCACCGCCGGCGGGGTCCACGAGCTGCTGCGCGAGGCCTATCGCCTGCTCCCCGACGTCGCCGAGATGGAGCTGGTCGACGCGATCGCCGGCCTTCGACCTGGCACCCCGGACAACCTGCCGCTGGTCGGCCCCGGCGCGATCGACGGCCTCGTCCTCGCCACCGGCCACTTCCGCAACGGCATCCTCCTCGCGCCCCTAGCCGCGCAGGCCGTCGCCGACCTCCTCGTGACACCGCAGCCGACTTTTGCCACACCCCGCTGGGGCAAAAATCGGCTGGAGAAGCAGGAGGTCGCCCGGTGAGGATCGAGCTGAACGGGCAGACGCATGAGCTGCCGGACGGCGCAGCACTTGAAGTCGCCGTTCGCGCCTCGGGCGCGGGGGAGGGGGGACGCGGGGTTGCGGTCGCCCTCGATGGCGAGGTCGTCCCGCGCTCGGAGTGGGAGGCGACGGCGCTGCGCGAGGGACAGGCGGTCGAGGTGCTGGCGGCGATCCAGGGAGGCGCCCCGGAGACGGACGAGACCTGGGAGCTCGGCGGGCGCCGGTGGTCCTCCCGCCTGATCGCCGGCACCGGCGGCTTCCGCTCGCTGGCGCAGATGGAAGCGGCGTTGGAGGCCGCCGGGACCGAGATCGTCACCGTTGCCCTGCGCCGGATCGACCCTGGAGCCGAGGGCTCAGTCCTCGACGTGATCGACCGGCTCGGCCTCTTCGTCCTCCCGAACACCGCCGGCTGTTACACCGCCCGCGACGCGGTCCGCACCGCCAAGCTCGCCCGCGAGGCGTTCAGCACCGACTGGATCAAGCTCGAGGTGATCGGCGACGACCGCACGCTCTTCCCCGATGCGGTCGAGCTCGTCGACGCCGCCGAGCAGCTGGTCGCCGACGGCTTCACCGTTCTCCCATACACCAACGACGACCCGATCCTCGCCCGTCGCCTCGAGGAGGCCGGCTGCGCCGCGGTGATGCCGCTCGGCTCGCCGATCGGCTCCGGCGCCGGCATCCGCAACCCGTACAACATCGCGATCATCACCGAGCGCGCCGAAGTCCCGGTCATCCTCGACGCCGGCATCGGCACCGCCTCCGACGCCGCCCAGGCCCTCGAGCTCGGCTGCGACGCCGTCCTTGCCGCCAGCGCCATCTTCGGCGCCGAGGACCCGGGCGCCATGGCCACCGCCCTGCGCCGCGCCGTCGAAGCCGGCGACCTCGCCCGCCGCGCCGGCCGCATTCCCCGCCGCACCCACGCCGAGGCGTCGACTGCCTACGAAGGCCTCCCGGATCTCTCCTAGACAGACGAGTTCTCTGCAGTGCAATAGGTTCCAAGCAATCGCACTGCGCCTGACCAAGGGAGACTTAACCGGATGCACCGAATCGCGAAGTTCTTCTCGTTCTCGAACGTCATCGCCTGCCTGGCGCTCTTCATCGCCCTCGGCGGCACTGTCTACGCAGCCGGGAAGATCAACGGCAAGGAGATCAAGAAGAGCTCGCTGCCGGGCAACCGGATCAAGCCGAAGACGGTCCCGGCCAACCGGATCAAGCCGAACTCCCTGACCGACGCTCAGGTCAAGGCGGGCTCTCTGACCGGCGGTCAGATCAAGCCGGACTCTTTGACCGGCACGCAGATCGATGAGAAGACCCTCACGGTCAGCGCCGCCTCCCTTTCCAACGTCCAGTACGAGTCGACGACGCTGGAGCTGAGCTGGAAGACCGCCCCCGCGACCGCGAATTGCCCGTCTGGCATGTACGCGATCGGCGGCGGGGCGACCCTGAGTGACGAAGACGCGGGCAACGTCAACAGCAGTGGCCCGAGCCCTCTGCGCACTGGCTGGACGGCAACCGGTTACTCCTGGCAGGAATCTGGCCCGACGATGACCGTGACCGCGATTTGCGTGGCCATCGAGAAACCGGGCAGCTCGGTCACCTCGAGCGGCGCGGCGCCAAAGCCGCCGCTGTACATCCCCGCCGGCTAGCGGAGCGACGCGGATCTAAGCCAAGGCTCTACCCTTGGTCCTCTGCCCCTGTAGCTCAGCTGGTTAGAGCGGCGGCCTTTTAAGCCGCGCGGCGCGGGTTCGAGTCCCGCCGGGGGCATGGTCGCTCCTTTCTTTGCTGGCCATCGTCCGGCCAGTGACACGGCCCGCTTTCCTCCCTTGACAGGCTCTACCCAAAGGGATTAGACCTAACGGATTACTCAGCTTGAGTAATCACCTCCCCTCTATCCAACCCAGTCGGGGAGGGAGCAATGGTCGAGGCTTGCCCTCGGCCCTTCCAAGGGAGTCCCCCATGAGCAGAAAGATCATTGGAACCTGCGCGGCCCTGGTGGTATTGGCCGCATTTGCGGTCGCCCCGGCCGTGAGCTCCGCAGCGTTCCTCAAAGAGACAGTCGGCGGTGCACCGCTGGTCATCCCCTCCGGCGCCCCTGTCGTCGCTTACAACGAGGCCGGCACCAGCGTCAAACTCAACGCTGGCGCCTTCACCATCGAATGCAACGAGGTCATCCTGACAGGGAAAGTGCACGCCAACCACGACGTCAACGGCAACGTCCTCGTCACAATCGAAGACGTCTGGTTCCGCGGCGACGAGCCCCTCGAAACAAGGTGCACAGACAACGGCACGCCGGCGAAAGTGCTGATTCCCGCGATCACAAACGAAGGCGGGAAACAGCATTGGTGCATCAAAAACCCGTTCGGGACGGATGAATTCCTGCTGGAACCGTGGAACTGCACAGAAGCGGGCGGCCAAGAATTCACATTCGTCATCGTCACCACAGGGATGACCTGCGCCTATCACCGGGCAGCGTCCCTCAAAGGCACGGTGACGACAGGAGACCTAGAAAACAAACCGGTGACATTCAAAATGAATCCAGGGCAGGAACTGATCCGAGAGGTCACCAGCCCGGTCATCTGTCCGGAAGTCGTCAAAGTCGAAAACTTCCTGTTCGAGATGTACACAGATACAGCTCCGACAGGAGCGATCTACCGTCACGCAGGAAGCGTGGCGGACCCGATTTTCCTGGAATAGGACTCAGCGCACGCGATTCACTACCGAGGCCCCGAATTCGGGGCCTCGGTTCGCGCCAGGGCGCGAGAGCGTCAGGCCGTTGCGCGGGCCGCGACCTCGTACTTGCCGACCGACGTCCGCTGACCGGGGGTCTCGCCGGCCGGCATCGCGCTCAGCGTTTCGTCGGCGCGGTTGTAGTCATCCTCGTTGTCGAAGAAGAGGACCACGGTCGCCTTTTCGGCTCCCGCGTCGTAGAGCATCACGATCTCGTGTGCGGGGATGTCGTCGGGCGGCCCCTCGCTTATGCGGCCCTTCATCTCCTCGACCCGGTCCTGACCGACTCCGTCAAACGAAACAACCCGTGCGAGCGCCATCGTGCCCTCCAGTTCCTCATACGTTCGACCCCGCCCAAGGGCAGGCTCTCACACGCCTCCTGAGCGCGCCACCCAGATGACGCCCCTGTGTCACCACGCTCCGCCTGCGTTAAGGCGCCATCAACAGAAGATCGCTGCGGCCACTTCACCGCCGCGCCCCCCGGCTTTCTCCGCGGCGATCATCGCCCTGCGCAGTTTCACGGCCGACTCGCGGACTTCGTCCGGGGAAGTAGAGGAGGACAGCCGCGCCTTCACCAAATTGTGGATCACGACTTCGAATTCCTCTTTATCGGGAAAGAATTCGAGATCGACGTAGAAGGCGAAGAAGTAGCAATAGAGGCCAGCGGCTTCGTCGGGGGACAGGCCGGTCGCCGCATCGAGCTGATCGGAAGCTCCGGCGGCGGTTTCACCGGCCTTGGCTCCCGCCGGGCTGAGCGGGACGATCTCGTCCATCGGAGGCGGCTCGCTGACGCTGAACTTCGTGAAGTTCTGCTGATCGCGCTCTTTCGCCGCGACGCTCTTTTCGACGCCGACGTACCACCGGTGCAGTTCCTGCTTCGGATTCGCGTCGTTCGCGTCCCCACTGCTCCCACACCCGGTGAGTCCCGCCAGGAGCAGGCAGACTGCCGCCGCCGCTGAAGCTCGCCTCGCCACCCGCTCAACATAGTTCGCGCGGGGGGTAAGGGACAATCCCTTCATGAGCATCGGCGACGGCAATGGGGGGCGGCACGACGAGCGCCTGCTGCGGGTCCCCGTCGACAAGGAGGGCGACGACGAGCGCCGGCTCGACCGCATCCGCAAGGAGATCGACGGCGCCTTCCACGCGCTCCGCGACATCGACGAAGGAGTCTCGATCTTCGGCTCCGCGCGGATCGAGCAGGGCCACCGCTGGTACGAGCTCGCCCGCGAGACCGCGGCTTGCCTCACCCACCACGGCTACAGCGTGATCACCGGCGGCGGCCCGGGCCTGATGGAGGCGGCGAACCGCGGCGCCGCCGAGGCCGGCGGCCTCTCGGTCGGCCTCAACATCGAGCTGCCGCACGAGCAGTCGGTCAACCCCTACGTCAACCGCCAGTTCCAGTTCCACTACTTCTTCGCCCGCAAGCTGATGTTCGTCCGCTTCGCCCGCGCCTTCGTGATCATGCCCGGCGGCTTCGGCACCCTCGACGAGCTCTTCGAGGCACTCACCCTGATCCAGACCCACCGCATTTACCACTTCCCGGTGATCCTCATGGACTCCCAGTTCTGGGACCCCCTGCTCGAATGGATCGACCGCGGCCTCGAGGACCACGGCCTGATCTCCCCCGGCGACAAAGAGCTCCTAGTCGTCGCCGACGAACCGATGGAAGTCTGCAAACACGTAATGCGCGCCAGCGAAGAACAGCGGGCGCTGGCCCAGAGCTAGGGCGTCGGCGGGGACCAGGTAGGTGAGGGAGCAGGCGGGACCGGAAGGTTCCCCTTCGGTTCGGCCTGTACCCGAGCGGCTTCCGGAGCATCCGTTAAGACGTGGCGCGGATCACCACCCTCTTCCGTCGATTTGTCTGACATTTTCGGAGCTTTGGGGTGCCAGTTGATCAGACCCTCGACGAGATCCGCGTAGAAGCTGACGACCTGCCGTCGAGTCTCGATCACAAATGAGCGCTCTCCCTTCCCTCGTCTGGTGCCGAGCGGTCGAGCAAGAGATAGGGCGAAGCTTCTAGGCTCCCTCTTTGGGTCGGACGGCGAAAGCAGATCCTTGGGGTTGTCCCTCGCGTCTCCGAGCAGCAGCGCCGTTGACTCCCTGGTGCGGGCGAAACGAACTTCGATCCGCAGGTCATTAGGCGCCTTGCGTAGCTGCCGCAGAATCCAGTTGACGCGAGTCAGGGTCCGACCTTCCCTCGGTGCGCTGACATTCACGTTCACCCGGGTGAGTCGCGCACGCAGATCCGCCTCGACCTCGATCGGTCCTACTGCCCCCGGCACCCGGAACGACCCCGAGAGAATTCCCTCAGCCTCGAGCCTTCTTGAAAGTTCTTCCGTCCAGGCGCGGCCGTCCCGAGCCTTGGATTTCGCCGAGACGACCTCAACACCTAAGTCTTGGCTCAATCCGAGGCAGAGGTACTCGACGAACTGCTCCCAGCGGTCGACTACATCCCTCACGCCGGCGTCGCCGGCCCGGATCGTTCCGTCACGAGCGGCGTTCCTCACCTGGACCCAGTTCTGTCCCATGTCTTCAAAGCCGATCGCACCCGACTTCTCGTGCTCGAGGTAGGCGATCAGCTCGCCGAGGATCCATGCTTGCTCGGGATCCCGAACGCCACGGTGTTGGTATTGCATGACCGCCTCAGTCAAGATCCGCCACCAGGAGAGGTGACGTAGGTCGACCTTGCGAAGCTTGCGCCGATCGACGCTTACGGGAACCTCAGTCGGGCTACTGCTGATCTGATTGGAGATCGTGAGGACAGCCTGAAAACCCTGTTCCTTAGCTAGGTCGAGGTAGGTAGAGATCTGCTCAGCAGGCAACGGGACGTTGTTGGTTTTCACCTCGACCAGGCATTTCCACTCCCTTTTGCCGAGCTTCACCTTGATTGCGCCGTCGGGCCGCCACACCTTTCCGTCGGGATCTTCAAGTGGCACCTCCGTGAACGTCGAGATCTTGCCACCGGGTGCGCCGATCTCCTTCAGCAGGGCCTTCCCGAACTCGTCGACAGCTCCCATAACCGCAAGGAGGGAGGAGGCGGCGCGAATCTCCTGCTCGTCCTGGCCTCGAATCCCGGCCACGGGGATCAAGCGTGCAGGCATCCAGGGCTCGGCCGAATCGGAGCGGTTCCTAGGCGCACACACAGAAATACCCTAAAAGCAACACACCACTGCAAGCAATTCAGCCGCTCGATACGGGCGAAACTGTGCAGCAGCTAGTGCCGGAAGTGGCGGTGCTTCGTGAAGACCATCGCGACGTTGGCCTGCTCGCAAGCCTCGATCACCTCGGCGTCGCGTTTGGAGCCGCCGGGCTGGATGACGGAGATGGTGCCGGCTTGGATCGCTAGCTCGGGGCCGTCGGCGAAGGGGAAGAAGGCGTCGGAGGCTAGGGCGGAGCCGGCGAGGAGGTTGTCGGCCTCGGCGCCGCGGGCCTCGCGGCACTTCTCTACGGCGAGGCGGACGGAGTCGACGCGGCTCATCTGGCCGGCGCCGATGCCGAGGGTGGCGCCGTCCTTGGCGATGACGATGGCGTTGGAGCGGACGCGGCGGCTGACGGTCCAGGCGAAGAGCATGTCCTGCCACTGCTCCTCGCTGGGCTCGTTGCCGGTGACCGCTTCCATGATCTCCCGCGGCTCGGGGTCGCCGTCGCGGTCCTGGATCAGCAAGCCGCCGACCACGCGCTTGACGTCGCGTTCGCTCGGGTCGGCCTGGCGGCGCTCCTCCTCGCAGAGAATCCGGATCGCTTCCTTCTGGGTCAGCACGTCGAGGGCCCCCTCTTCGTAGCCGGGAGCACTGAGGACCTCGACGAAGTTCTTGTGCAGCTCTTCGGCGAGCTCGCGGCTGATCGGTCGGTTGAGGGCGATGACACCGCCGTAGGCGGAGACCGGGTCACAGGCCAGCGCCTTCAGGTAGGCCTCGAGCGCGTCGGCGCCGACCGCCACCCCGCAGGGGTTGTTGTGCTTGACGATCACACAGGCCGGCTGCTCGAAATCTTCCGCTAGCCCCCGGGCTGAGTCGAGGTCAAGGACGTTGTTGAAGGAGAGGGCGCGGCCGTGGAGCTTCGAGGTCCGCGCGAGGATGTGGGTGCGCAGCCCCGACTCCGCGTAGAGCGCCGCCCGCTGGTGCGGGTTCTCGCCATAGGCGAGGTCGAGCACCTTCTCGTAAGCGACTGCGAGGTGTTCCGGGAAGTCCTCGTACTCCATCGAGAACCAGCGGCTGATCGCAGCGTCATAGCGCGCGGTCTGCGCGAAGGCCTCGTTCGCCAGCCAGTGGCGGGTTGCGGCGGAGATCTCACCCTGGCCCTCCTCGAGCTCGGCCAGGACCGCGTCGTAGGACTCCGGTTTGACGACGACGGCGACGCTCTCGTGGTTCTTCGCCGCGGCGCGGATCATCGTCGGGCCGCCGATGTCGATGTTCTCGATCGCGACGTCGTGGGCGACGTCGGGGCCGGCGATCGTCTCCTCGAACGGGTAGAGGTTGACGCAGACGACGTCGATTGGCTCGATCCCCTCGCGCTCCAGCGTCGCCATGTGCTCCGGATCGCCGCGCCGCGCCAGCAGCGCCGCGTGCAGCCGCGGGTGGAGCGTCTTCACCCGGCCGCCGAGGATCTCTTCCTGCCCCGTGAACTCGGAAACGTCGGTCACCTCGAGCCCGGCCTCGCGCAGCGCCGTCGCGGTGCCGCCGGTGGAGAGGATCTCGACCCCGAGCGCCGCAAGCCCCTTGGCGAAGTCGGCGACGCCGGTCTTGTCGGAGACCGAGACCAGCGCCCGGCGCACCCGGACCTGCCCGTTGCCGAGGGTCTCGGGAGTGCTGTCGGTGGCTGGCTCAGTCATCACGGGGAGCGATCGCGACGGTCCGCGGGTCGCTCGGGTCGATCCTAACCCGGCCCTCCGCGATCATGCGGATCGCCTTCGGGTAGAGCTCGTGCTCAACCGCGTGCACCGCCGCCTCGAGCTCCTCCCGCGAGACCCCCGCCGGCACCGGCACCTCGCGCTGGGCGATCACCGGCCCGGTGTCGACGCCCTCGTCGACGAAGTGAACCGTGACCCCGGTCGTCTCGACGCCCGCCGCCAGCGCCTGCCCAACCGCGTCGAGGCCCGGGAACGAGGGCAGCAGAGCGGGGTGGATGTTGATGATCCGGTTGCGGAAGCGCTCGACGAAGGGTGCGCTCAGCAGCTGCATGTAGCCGGCGAGGACGATGAGGTCGGGCTGCCGGGACTCGATCCAGTCGCCCATCGCCGCATCGCGCGCCGAGCGGTCCGAATAGTCGGCGGTCGGGAAGACCCCGGTCTCAACCCAGGCGCGCCGCCCCCGCTCCAGCGCCCCGGCCGCCGGCTTGTCGGAGCCCACCCCGACCACCTCGACTCCGTCGCGCCCGTGCAGCTTGTCGAGGATCGCCTGCAGGTTGGTGCCGCTGCCCGAGGCGAGGACGACGATCCGGAACGAGCTCACGGGCGCATCTTCGGCGGTTGACGCTTCAGCGCGCCGCAGCGGCAATGGTCTCGAGCGCGAATTTGCCGTCGGCCTCGTCGGGATCGCCGAGGGGGTACCGGCCGCTGAAGCAGGCGTCGCAGTGTTCGCCGGGGTCGCCTTCGATCGCCTCGTAGACACCCGCCATCGAGAGGTAGGCGAGCGAGTCGGCTTCGAGCTCGTCGGCGATCTCCTCGATCGAGCGGTTGTGGGCGATCATCTCCTCGCGGGTCGACATGTCGACGCCGTAGTGGCAGGGGTTGCGGATCGGCGGCGCCGAGATCCGCAGGTGCACCTCGCTGGCGCCGGCGTCGCGCAGCATCCCGACGATCTGCCGGGTGGTGTTGCCGCGGACGATCGAGTCGTCAACGACGACCAGGCGCTGGCCGGCGACGATCTCCGGCAGCGGGTTGAACTTCAGCCGCAGGCCGTGCTTGCGCAGCTCCTGGCCGGGTTGGATGAAGGTCCGGGCGACGTAGCGGTTCTTGATCAGGCCGTCGTCGCGAGGCAGGCCGGAGGCGCGCGCGAACCCGGCCGCGGCCGGGTTACCGGAGTCCGGGACCGAGATCACCAGGTCGGCCTCGACCGGCGCCTCGCGCCAGAGGATCTCGCCCATCCGCCCGCGCGCCTGCTGCAGGACCTTGCCCTCGAGACGGCTGTCGGGGCGGGAGAAGTAGATGTGCTCGAAGACGCAGCTGGCACGGCGGTTGGTCTTCACCACCTGGCGCGTCTCCAGCCCACGCTCGGTCAGGCTGACCATCTCGCCCGGGTGGACCTCGCGCATCAGCTCGGCGCCGATGATGTCGAAGGCGCAGCTCTCGGAGGCGACGACGAAGCGGTCGCCGAGCCGGCCGAGGCTGAGCGGCCGGATCCCGTGCGGGTCGCGGAAGGCGACGATCGCCCGCTTGGTCATCACCACGGTCGAGAAGGCGCCCTGCAGCCGCGGCATCACCTCGGTGACGGCGTCCTCGATCATCTTCCCGTCGTGGGAGGAGAGCAGGGCGGCGATGATCTCCGAGTCGGAGGTGCCGCGGAACTGCAGCCCCCGCTCCTTCAGCTCACCCCAGAGCTCAACCGCGTTGGTGAGGTTGCCGTTGTGGGCGAGGGCGACCTCGCGGCCGTCGTCGCGCCAGATCGGCTGCGCGTTCTCCCAGGAGCCGCCGCCGGTGGTCGAGTAGCGGACGTGGCCGATTGCCATATCCCCGTGCAGGGCGCGCAGTTTCTCCTCGTCGAAGACCTGGGAGACGAGCCCGGCCTCCCGCATCGTCGTGATCATCCCGCCCTCGCAGGTGGCGATCCCGGCCGACTCCTGGCCGCGGTGCTGCAGCGCGTAGAGGCTGAAGTAGGCGAGGCGGGCAACGTCGTGCCCCGGTGCGTATACGCCGAAGACGCCGCATTCCTCCCGCGGCCCATCATGATCGAAGCTGAACCCCTGCTTGGGAGTCAAAGCGCGTTTCCTCATCGGCATTGAAGACGGACGCGCAGGCAGAGGTCAATGGACTCGCTGCCTACCGCAGGAGGGTAGCAGCGCTATCCGGCTGCCCGCCCGTCTTCCAACTGCCGCTATTTGCAGGGTGAGGGGGCGCTGCTCAGCGGACTGCAACACGCTCTCGGACCTGGTTAGACCTGAGACTCACCAAGCACGGCGGGAAGTTCCCGGCGCGATTTGATGTCGAGCTTGTGGTAAGTGGCGCTGAGGTGCGCCTCCACGGTCTTGATCGTGACGAAGAGCGATTGGGCGATCTGCCGGTTGGTCATTCCCGAGGCAGCCAGGTCTGCAACCCGCCGCTCGCTCGGAGTCAAAGATTCGACCCCGATTGGGGTGTAGCGGCGGACCGTCTCGCCAGTCGCCTGCAGCTCCTCGTTCGCGAGCCTCGCCGTTCTCGCGGCACCACAACGGCGGGCCAGATCGAACGCCTTCCGCAGTGGAACCCGGGCATCGGCCCGCCGGCCCGCCCGCCGCAGCGCTGACCCGAGCGCCAGCAGGGTGAGGGCGTGCTCCAGGCGGCGAGGCGAGCCATCGACTACCTCTGCCGCTCTTTCGAGGAACCCAACCGCCTCGACCTCGTCCCGGGTTAGGGCAACCGCCCGCAGCACGTGTGAGATACCCGAGGCTGCGCCCCAGCCCTCGGCCCAGGCCAGCATCTCGTCGGCCATCTCGCGGGCCTGGTCCTCGCGGCCGAGCGCGATCAAAGCGCGGGCTGCCCAGGGGCTCACCGAGGCGACCGGTCCCGGGCCGAAGCCGCTGTCCCCAGCTACGGACGTCAACGCTTCGAAGTCTTCGACGGCTCCCTCGAACTTGCCGCGTTCCACCCGCAGGTGGACGCGAATCATCAGCAGCATGCCGAGCAGGGGTCCCACCGGCGCCGGACCCTCAGCCATCCCCAGCGCCGCCAGTTCTTCTTCTGCGGCCTCCAGCTCGTCCCGTTCGATCAGGACCTCCAGCAGCGCTCCCGTGTACATCAGGACCAGCGGGACAATCCCGGCAAGTCGGGCGAGGTCGATTGCCTGGCGCAGGTCCGCCTCCGCCGCGGGAAGATCACCGTAGCCCCAAGCGACGAAGCCCTTGAGGAAATGCCCTCGGACCAGCTCGGTGGTTGCCCCGCGTTCGCGGGCGATCGCCAGGGCACGCTCGGCCCCGTGCCGGGCCGCCTCCATCTCGTCGACGGTCACAAGGGTCATCACCGCGATCGGGGCGGCGGCGATCTCCGGCTCCTCGGCGAAGATGCTGGCGTCGTTGCCGAGCGCTCGCTTGGCCGCGTCCGCGATTTCCCGGGCGGTTCCGCTGGCGGCGGCCGAACGCACTTCCATCGCCGCCGCCAGCCTTCCCGTGGGGCTGTCGGGGTCGATCTCGCCGCTGAAGTCGCCGATGTCCACCTCGGGCACCGTCGGGACCATCGCCGCGAAGGTGCTCAGTTGCGCCTGCAACTGGTAGGCGCGCTCGACGTCGTCTTCGGCCATCGCGACCTCGACCGCTTCCACCAGCAGGGAGCCCGCCTCCTCGAAGCGTCCTGAGAGCGCCATCAGCATCGTCAGCTGGATCGCCCAGCGGCTGCGCAGGGTGGGATCGCGCTTCCACTCGGCGAGGACGTCCGCTTCCATCGAGGCGAAGGCGGCCTGATCGGCGGCGCGAAAGCAGGCGGTGAGGAAGGGGTCGAGGACCGCCGATCGCAGATCCGCCGGGGCAGGCTCCTTCAGCGCCCGGACCAGGTAGGCGATGGCGGAACCAGGCGCCCCGGCAGCGAGCGCCTGCTCCCCGGCCTTGAGCAGCGCCTCGACCGTCGCCCGCTCTCCTCGTTCCTCGGTAGCGAGCAGGTGGGTGGCGATCCGCTCGGCGCCGCCGCCCCGCTCTTGCAGGAGAGTCGCTGCCCGGGCATGGGCCCGGGAACGCTCGCCGGCCGGAATGTCGGCGTAGACCGCGTTGCGCGCCAGCGGGTGGATGAACCGGACCGTTGGGCTGCTGTCGAAGATCGCATTCGCCCGCAGCTGATCAACCGCTCGCTGGGTTTCCACCGGGTCCGTGCCATCCATTGCCGCAAGTAGCTGGTGATCGCTCCCGTCGCCGAGCACCGCCAGCGACCGCGCCACCGTCGTCGCCTGCGGCGGCAGACGCTCGATCCGCGTCAAGACCATCCGGGCAACCCGGTCGGGGGCCTGTTCCTGGACTTGCCGTGCCTGCTCAGCTCCGGGGTCGATGTTCCGCTCCGACAGCGTGCGCGCCAGCTCGCTGAGGAGAAACGGGTTGCCGCCGCTGACCTCATGACAGGCCCCGGCGAAGGTCGCGTCCGGCGCGCGCCCCAGCTCTTGGGCCAGCAGCTCCTGCGTCGCCTCCGCGCTCAGAGGCGCCAGGGGCAGGTGGCGAAGGGAGCTGTCCATCAGGACCCGGGCCAGCCCTGGTGGCGGTTCAGGCTCGCCGGTCCGGCTCGCTATCGCAACCATGACCGGCAGCTCCTCGAGTCGCGGCAAGATGAAGCCGAGATAGTCGAGAGAACCGCCGTCCGCCCAGTGGGCATCGTCGATCGCGAGGAGGAGAGGCTGGCGCTCGGCCATTGCCGCGGTAACCCAGTAGAGACCGTGCAGCACCGCGAAGGGGTCTTGGTCGGACGAGTCGTCCCCGAGTCCGAGGGCGGCGGATGCCGCCCCGGCACCGTCCAGCAAGTCCTCCCGCTCGTCCGGCTGCAAGGCACCCAGATGTGGCTCGAACAGTTGTCGCACCAGGGCGAAAGGGAAGTCTCGCTCGAGTTCGGTCGCACGGCCTGAAAGCACGGTCAGCCCAGCCCTTTCTCCGCTACTACGTGCTTCACGCAGCAAACGCGTCTTGCCGAGACCGGCGCTCGCTTCGATTGCGATCGCCCCTCCGCGCCCCTGCTCTGCATCTGCGAGCGCAGCGCCGAGCTCCGCCAGCTCCCGCTCCCGCTCCAGCAGCAACAACGCTCCACCTCTTTCCGCAGATCGCACCGAGTAAAGAAGGAAATTAGGGTCAATATTAGGGTCATCCCCCGTGGCGATGCCACCCCTGGAGGTAGAAGCTCGAAGCCTCATGAGGTTGTCCACGATTCCTCCCGGCCGGTTGCTGCCTCCCACCCTTCCTGGGGGCGGCGCTGGACGCCAGCGCAGGGGGAAGGAACCGGGGCGGCCTTCCTTTCCACGGCGGGATGGTGTGGGTGACGGCAGGACGAGTGACGCTGCGCGGTCACGATCCCCGGTGAGGGCGGAAGTCGCCCGATCCGGGGATCTTCCGCCTGCTGCCCCTTGACTAAAGCCTGGCTACTCCGTCCGCAGGTTCTCGCCGCTCTCGGGGTCGAAGAGGTGGAGCTTTGAGGTGTCGGCCCAGAGCTCGGCGTGCTCGCGGCGGCGGACTTTGCTGGTTGGGTCGAGGCGGGCGACGATCTGCTCGCGGCCCTCGGAGGTTTCGGCGCCGGCGCCGGTTTCCTCGAGGCTCTCTTCGACCAGGTCCGCCAGCTGGTCGGACTGCACGCCCGCCGACTCGATGTGGAAGTAGGCGTAGAGGTCGGAGCCGAGTGACTCGACCAGGTCGATCTCCGCCTCGAAGGTGACTCCGCGCTCCTCCTTGAGGTCGCCGATCACCGCCACGTCCTCGAAGTTCTCCGGCCGCAAGCCGACGACAATGGGACCATCGTTGCGCTCGATCGCGAGCTGGCTCGCGTCGACCTCGCCGAGCGGCAGTTTGAGCTTGCCGCCGCTTAACTCGCCCGGCATGAAGTTCATCGCCGGCGAGCCGATGAAGCCGGCGACGAAGAGGTTGCGGGGGTGGTCGTAGAGCTCGGCCGGGGTGCCGACCTGCTGCAGAACGCCGGCCCGCATCACCGCCACCCGGTCGCCGAGGGTCATCGCCTCGGTCTGGTCGTGGGTGACATAAACGGTCGTCGTCTCCAGCTTCGACTGCAGCCGCGCCACCTCGGTCCGCATCTGCACCCGCAGCTTCGCGTCGAGGTTGGAGAGCGGCTCGTCCATCAGGAAGGCCTTCGGGTCGCGGACGATCGCCCGCCCCATCGCCACCCGCTGGCGCTGCCCGCCGGAGAGGTTCGCCGGCCGGCGGTCGAGGTGCTGCTCGAGGTCGAGCGTCCGCGCCGCCTCCTCGACCTTGCGGTTGATCTCCTCCTTGTCCGCCCCCGCCAGCTTCAGCGCGAAGCCCATGTTCTCGCGCACGGTCATGTGCGGGTAGAGCGCGTAGTTCTGGAAGACCATCGCGATGTCGCGGTCCTTCGGCGAGCGGTCGTTGACGGTCTCGCCGCCGATCTTCAGCTCGCCGCTGGAGATGTCCTCGAGCCCGGCGATCATCCGCAGCGCCGTCGACTTGCCGCAGCCCGAGGGCCCGACGAGGATCATGAACTCGCCGTCCTGGATGTCGAGGTTCATGTCTTTGACGGCTTCGAAACCGTCGGCAAAGGTCTTGGTGACTCCGTCGAGGACTATCTCTGACATCGGTTGGCTCCTTATCCCTTGACGGCGCCGGCGGTCAGCCCGGCGACGATTCGGCGCTGGAAGAACAGGACGAAGACGATGATCGGCACCGTCACCACCACCGCCGCGGCGGCGATGCTGCCGGTCGGCGCGGTGAACGACGATTCGCCGGTGAAGAAGGCAAGTGCGGCGGGGACGGTCCGCGAGGCGTCTGAGCTGGTCAGCGAGATCGCGAAGAGGAAGTCGTTCCAGCAGAAGATGAAGACGAGGATCGCGGCGGTGAAGACGCCCGGCGCCGCCAGCGGCACGATCACTTTCGTGAACGCCTGGAACGGCGTCGCCCCGTCGACCTGGGCCGCCTGCTCGAGCTCCCAGGGGATCTCCCGGAAGAAGGCGACGAGGACGTAGATCGCCAGCGGCAGCGAGAAGGTGAGGTAGGGGATGATCAGCCCGAGCCAGGTGTCGTAGAGCCCGAGCGCCCGCCACATGTCGAACAGCGGCCCGACCGTGGAGATTGGCGGGAACATCGCGATCGCCAGCGCCCCCGCGAGGATCACCCGCTTGCCGGGGAATTCGAGGCGGGCGATCGCGTAGGCGCAGAAGGAGGCGAGGACGATCGAGATCGCGGTCGTGATCAAGGCGATTCCGATCGAGTTGATCAGCGGTTTGATGAAGGGGCTGTCGTCGATCCCGCCTTCGAACAGGCTCTTGTAGTTGTCGAAGGAGATGTCGGAGGGGATGAACTTCTGGTCGGTCAGCGCTTCCGGCGGCTTCAGCGAGATCGAGATCAGCCAGAGCACCGGGATCAGCGCGAAGATCACCACCAGCGCGATGGCAATCGTCCAGAGGGCGTAGTCGCGGCTGCTTCGTTCCATCAGCTCGGCCGCCCTTCCTCGAGCTTGGTCCCGAAACCCTTGACGAAGACGAACGCGATCAGGAAGACGCAGAGGAAGATCAGCACCGAGACCGCCGAGCCGAGGCCGAGGTTGAGGCGGCTGATCAGCTGGTTGTAGCCGAGGATCGAGACCGATTCGGTGTCCAGCGCCCCGCGGGTCATGACGAAGATCGTGTCGAAGACGCGGAAGGCGTCGAGGGTGCGGAACAGCAGCGCGACGAGGATCGCCGGCTTCATCAGCGGCAGGGTGATGCGGGTGAAGCGCTGCCAGGCGGTGGCGCCGTCGACCCGCGCCGCCTCGTAGAGCTGGTCATCGATCGTCACCAGGCCGGCCAGCAGCAGCAGCGCCATGAACGGCGTCGTTTTCCAGACCTCGGCGAGGATGATCACCGCGAAGGAGCTGAAGCGGCCGCCGAACCAGTCCATTTCGTCGGAGATCAGCGGCAGGTTGTTGACGAACCCGGTTTCCGGGCTGAAGGCGAACTGCCAGGCGAAGGCGGCGACCACGGTGATGATCCCGTAGGGGATGAGGACCGAGGTGCGGACGACGCCGCGCCCGAAAATCGCCCTGTACATCACCATCGCGATCGCCATCCCCAGCACCAGCTCGATCGCGACCGAGATCACCATGATGAAGACGGTGTTGAAGACGTCGGTCCACCAGAGGCTCGAGGTGAGGACGGTGCTGTAATTGCTCAAGCCGACGAAGCCGCCTTCTCCAGGGAAGCGGAGGTCGACGTCCTGCACCGAGAGGACAACCGCGTAGGCGATCGGGTAAGCGGTGACGAGCAGCATCGCCAGCACCGCCGGCGCGCACAGCATCCAGGCCAGTTTGCGCTCCGAGCGGGTCCGTGAGGACGCCTTCGGGGCGGCCTTCGGCGGCGCCGGGTTGGCGGGGACGTTGACGCTCATCAGAGCAGCCCTTCCCGCTTCACCGCGTCTTCGACCAGGCTCTTCAGTTCGTCGTAGACGGATTCGGTGTCGTTGGGGTCGATCTTGTCCGGCGGGTGCAGCGCCCGCTGCACCGCGAGGGTGACGTCCTGGTAGGCGGGGGTGGTCGGCCGCGGCCCCGATTCTTCGATCGATTCCTTAACCAGCTGGGCGAAGCCGGGGTAGGCGCCCGTCACCGTTTTGTCGGTGTAGAGATCGGAGCGCGAGGGCGGCAGGCCGTCGAGTTCGACCGCCGTCTTCTGGCTTTCTTTGTTCGCCAGGCACTCAGCCGCTTCGAAGGCGACGTCCTTGTTGTCCGAGAAGGCGCTGACCGCGAGGTTGAAGCCGCCGAGCGGCGGTTTGCTCGGCTTGCTCGCGACGACCCGCGGGAAGCGGGCGAAGCCCATGTTCTTGAAGATGTCGGGAGCTTCGGCTTCGGCGCTCGCGTAGGCGAAGGTGTAGTTGGTCATAAAGGCCGATTCGCCGGCCTCAAAGCCGAGCCGGGCGCTGTCCTCGTCGGAGGTCGAGAGGCTCGGCGGCGCGGCGCCGCCGTTGGCGAGCTTGCCGATCACTGCCAGAGCCTTTTCGGTCGGGCCCTGTTCGAGGTCGACTTCTTCGGGGCCGGAGAGGATTTCCGTGCCGGCGCTGTCGATCAGCGCGTTGACGAGAACCATGTAGCCCTCGTAGCGGTTCGCCTGCACCTGGATCGAGCCGGCTTCCTTCAGGCCTTCGGCCTCTTCGATCATCTGGTCCCAGGTCTTCGGCGGCGTCTTGACCAGGTCTTTGCGGTACCAGAGCAGCTGGGTGTTGGTGTTGAACGGGGCCGCGTAGAGCTTGCCCTCGTAGGAGGCGGTCTCGACCACGTTGGGGAACACCTTTTCGGTGACGGCTTTCTTCTCCGCGCCCGTCCACTCTTCGACCCAGCCGGCGTTGGCGAACTCCCCGGTCCAGATCACATCCATGCCGACGATGTCGATCGAGGAGTCCTCGGCGCCGAGCCGCCGCACCAGCTGTTCGCGCTGCTGACTGGCGTCGGTGGGGAGGAATTCCGGCGTGATCGTGTACTTGCCCTTCGATTCTTCCGAGCACCGCTTCGAGACTTCCTCGATCGTCCCGCCCGGCTGAATCGCGACGAAGAAGGTGAGGTCACGCGGACCGGAGCTGTCAGAGCTGCCGCCGCAGGCGGCGAGGACGGTTGCAGCAAGCGCCGCGACGGCGACGCAGATCAAAGATCGTGCAGCCCAACTGGATTTCAACACACCGCTCCTCGGTCGATGCACCCTTCCCAAGGTGCATTGAAGAAGCTGCCCGGGTGACTGCTTGTCTAAACGCGGGCGGCGAGCGAGGACCAGGCCTCGCGTGCCTCGGCAAGGCTGATCGAGAGGCTGCGGTCGCCGGCGCCGATCGAGACGCGGTCGCCGCCGACGGTGCCGATGAGGACGGCGCCGAGGTCTTCGAGGGTGGCTCGGTCGGCGCTGACGAGGAAGCCGCCGGGGCCCTCGCCGAAGAGGGCTTCCTCGGGTTGGGCGCCGCGCTCGCGCAGGTGTTCGAGGTTGGTCTCGCAGCCGATGTCGCCGGCGATCGCGGACTCGGCGATCGCGACGGCGAGGCCGCCGTCGCTGACGTCGTGGACGCTCTTCAGCTTGCCGGCGCGGACGGCTTGGCGGACGACCTCGCAAGCGGCAGAGACGGCGGCGACTTCGGGGCGGGGGAGGCCCATCTTTAGGTCGCCGCGTTGCTTTGCCAGCTCGGAGCCGGCGAGGCTCGGTTCGAAGGGGCCAATCAGGCCGATCGCGTCGCCCTCGTCGATGAAAGCGCCGCCGGCAACCTGGCTCGGATCGGGGAGCTCGCCGACCATCGCCACCACCGGCGTCGGGTAGATCGGGCCTTCCGGTCCCTCGTTATATAGAGAGACGTTGCCGCCGACCACCGGCACGCCGAGAGCGTTGCAGGCGTCGGCCAGCCCGCTGACGGCGCGGTCGAGCTGCCAGGCGCCGGTCGGCTTCTCGGGGTTGCCGAAGTTGAGGCAGTTGGTGAGGCCGAGCGGCTCGGCGCCGACGCAGGCGAGGTTCTGGGCGCACTCGAGCACCGCCTCGATCGTCCCCTCGTAGGGGTCGCAGGCGACCCGCCGGCCGTTGCCGTCGATCGAGACCGCGATCGCGTTGTCCGCCTCGGGCAGTTGCAGGACGGCGGCGTCGGCCTGCTCGGGCCGCCGCACGGTGCGCGAGCCGACGATCGAGTCGTACTGCTCGAAGACCCAGCGCTTGGAGGCGATGCTCGGGGCGCTCAGCAGCGCCAGCAGCTCCTCCTCGGGCGTCGCGCCTTCGGCCAGCGTCGCCCGGTTGCCGTAAATCCAGCCCTCCGGCTCGGCCGGCTCGAGGTCATATAGCGGGCAGCCGTCGATCAGCGCCTCGACCGGCATCTCGCCGACGACATCGCCGCCCCGCAGGATCCTGATCTGACCGCCCTCGGTGACGGTGCCGATTTGTGCGAAGCCGGTCTGCCACTTCTCAGCAGTAGCCCGCACCTCCGCCACCCGCGCCGGCTCGACCACCGCCAGCATCCGCTCCTGGCTCTCGGAGACCATGATCTCGAAGGGCTCCATGTCGGCCTCGCGCAGCGGCACCGCGGCGACGTCGATGTCGATCCCGACCCCGCCGGCGCTCGCCATCTCACCCGCCGAGGAAGTCAGCCCGGCGGCACCAAGGTCCTGCAGCGAGACCAGGAGGTCCTTCTCCAGTAGCTCCAGGCAGCACTCGACCAGCTTCGACTCCTCGAAGGGGTCGCCGATCTGCACCGTCGGTCGCTTCGCCTCATCCCCCTCGCCGAGCTCGGCCGAGGCGAGGACGGAGGCGCCGCCGATCCCGTCGCGCCCGGTCGAGGCGCCCATCAGGACGATCGCGTTGCCCGGGCCGGCGGCCGCGGCGCGGACCATGTCGGCGGTCTTGGCGAAGCCGATGCACATCGCGTTGACCAGGCAGTTGTGCTCGTAGGGCTCCTCGAAGTAGATCTCGCCGCCGACCGTCGGCACCCCGATCGAGTTGCCGTAGTGGCCGATCCCGCGGACCGCGCCGTCGAGCAGGTGGCGCGAGCGGGGCGAGTCGAGCTCGCCGAAGCGGAGGCTGTCGAGGATCGCGATCGGCCGCGCCCCGATCGCGAAGACGTCGCGGAGGATGCCGCCGACGCCCGTCGCCGCTCCCTCGAACGGTTCCACCGCGCTCGGGTGATTGTGGCTCTCGACCTTGAAGGCGACCGCGAAGCCGTTGCCGACGGCGACCGCGCCGGCGTTCTCGCCCGGCCCCATCACCACCCGCTCGCCCTCGGTCGGCAGCCGCCGCAGCAGCTTGCGCGAGTGCTTGTAGGCGCAGTGCTCGGACCAGAGCAGGCTGAACATCGCCAGCTCGACGTCGTTCGGCTCTCGCCCGAGCTTCTCGACGATCAGCTCGTACTCGGAGTCGGTCAGCCCCAGCTCGCGGTGTTTGGGGGTGCCCACGGTCACGCCTTGACCTGCGCCAGGCGATCGAAGACGCGCAGCCCGTCCGTGGACCCCGTCAGCGGGTCGATCGCGTGCTCGGGGTGGGGCATCAGGCCGAGGACGTTGCCGCGCTCGTTGGTCACCCCGGCGATGTCGCGGACCGAGCCGTTGGAGTTGTGCCCCTCGGCGTAGCGATAGGCGATCTGCCCCTTGTCCTCGAGTCCGTCGAGCATCGCCTCCGGCGCGTAGTAGCGGCCTTCGCCGTGCTTGGCCGGGATCGAGAGCAGCGCCCCGTCACGCTCGTCGACCAGGTCGACCTGGTGGCAGCGGAAGCGCAGCTCGACGTTCCGCAGCAGCGCGCCGGGCAGTAGGCCCGCCTCGCAGAGGACCTGGAAGCCGTTGCAGATCCCCAGCACCGGCGCCCCGCCCGCGGCCGCCTCGGCCACCGCTTCCATCGCCGGGCTGAAGCGCGCGATCGCCCCCGCCCGCAGGTAGTCGCCGTAGGAGAAGCCACCTGGGACGACGATCCCGTCGACCCCGTCAAGGTCGCGGTCTTCGTGCCAGATCAGTCGCGCCTCGTCGCCGTGGACCTCGCAGGCGTGCAGGGCGTCCCGCTCGTCGCAGGATCCGGGGAACTGAAGGACGCCCCAGATCACAGGGTCTGGATCTCGTAGTCCTCGATCAGGGGGTTGGCGAGGAGCTTCTCGCAGAGCTCGCCGAGCCGCTCCGGGTCCTCGGCCTCGAGCTCGACCATCCGCCCGACGTGGACCTGCTCGATCCCCTCGAAGCCGAGCGCCGGCAGCGCCCGCTCAACCGCCTTGCCCTGAGGGTCGAGGATGCCCTCCTTGGGGCGGATCAGCACGCGCGCCTTCACTGATCCCAATCTAGCGACCGACTCAGAAGCTCTCGCCGGTAATGCGCTCGTAGGCCTCGACGTATTTGGCCCGCGTCTGCTCGACCACGTCGGCCGGCAGCTCCGGCGCCGGAGGCTTTTTGTTCCAGCCGGTCTCCGAGGCCCAGTCGCGGACGAACTGCTTGTCGAAGGAGGGAGGCGTGGCGCCCGGCTGGTAGCTGGCGGCGGGCCAGAAGCGCGAGGAGTCCGGAGTCAGGACCTCGTCGCCGAGGACGATCTCGGCACCGGCGCTGCGGCCGAACTCGAACTTGGTGTCGGCGAGGATGATCCCGCGCTGGGCCGCGTGCTGGGCGCCGCGCTTGTAGACCTCGATCGAGATCCGCCGCAGCTCTTCCAGCAGCGCCCGGTCGCCGACGATCTCGGCAGCGCGGTCGAAGTCGACGTTCTCGTCGTGGTCGCCGAGCTCGGCCTTGGTGCTGGGGGTGAAGATCGGCTCCGGCAGCTGGTCTGACTCGACCAGGTTGGCGGGCAGCTCGATCCCGCAGACGGCGCCGCCCTGCTGGTATTCCTTCCAGCCCGAGCCGGAGAGGTAGCCGCGGACCACGCACTCGACCGGGTACATCTCCAGCTTGCGCACCCGCATCGCCCGTTCGGCGACCTCCTCGGGCACGTCCTCGCTGATGAAGTGGTTGGGGACGATGTCGCCGGTTAGCCCGAACCAGAAGACCGACATCCGGTTCAGCACCTTGCCCTTGTCGGGGATCGGCGTCGGCATCACCACGTCGTAGGTGGAGATGCGGTCGGAGGCGACCATCAGCAGGTCGTCCTCCCACTCGTAGATCTCCCGCACCTTCCCCGAGGAGAGGAGGTTGAGGTCGGCGACGCTCGTCATCGGCGGCGATGCTACCCACCTCGGCCCCCGGCCGATCCTCCGCTGTCTGCGAGCCATGTCACACCCCGCAATTAGCGGCCTCTGCGATGCTGCCGACGTGGCTTCCGTGGCGCTACCGCCCGAACCCGACAGCAGCCCGCTGGTGCAGACGCTGCGCTGGGCCTTCCGCCCGATCGCCTTCATGGAGGACTGCCGGCGCAAGTTCGGCGACTCCTTCGGCGTCCGCTTCCTCGGCTTCGAGCGGCCGATGGTGCTGATCAGTGACCCCGAGGCGATCAAAGCCCTCTACCGCCAGCGCGAGCAGGCGCTGCCGCCCGGCCGCAACATCATCCTCGAGCCGATCCTCGGCTCGAAATCGCTGCTGATCCAGCAGGGCGCCGAACACCTCAGCCGCCGCAAGCTGATGCTGCCGCCCTTCCACGGCGAGCGGATGCGCTCCTACGAGGAGACGATGACCGAGATCGTCGAGGCCGAGGTGGATTCCTGGCCCCTTCATGAGGTCTTCCCAATCCACGCGCGGATGCAGGCGGTGACGCTGGAGGTGATCCTCCAGGTCGTCTTCGGGATCTCCAGCGGCCCGCGCCTGGACCGGCTGCGGCAGATGCTCTCGACCGTCCTCCAGGAAACGGCCTCGCCGGGGCAGCAGGTTCTCGGCCTCGCCCTGCGCCGCTTCGGCGGCAACGGGCCGTTCGCCCGCTACGAGACCCAGCTGCGCGAAGTCGACGAGCTGCTCTTCGCCGAGATCGCCGAGCACCGCGAGCGGCCGGACCTGGAGGAGCGCGAGGACATCCTCTCGATGCTGATGACGGCCGAGTTCGAGGACGGCTCGCGGATGTTGGACCAGGAGCTGCGCGACCAGCTGATGACGCTGCTGCTGGCCGGGCACGAGACGACGGCGACGGCACTGGCCTGGACCTTCGACCTGCTTCTGCGCCATCCGGCAGTGCTGGGGCGGCTGCGCGAGGATCTGGCCGCGGGCGAAGAGGACTACCTGCGGGCGACGATCTCCGAGTCGCTGCGGCTGCGGCCGGTGATCCCGCTGGCCGGGCGGCGTCTGACCGAGGAGCTCGCGGTCGACGGCCACACCCTGCCCCCTGGAACCGACGTGACGCCGGCGATCTGGCTCACCCACACCCGCGCCGACATCTATCCCGAGCCGTTCGCGTTCCAGCCCGAGCGCTTTCTCGACGACGGTCCCGACACCTACGCCTGGATCCCCTTCGGCGGCAGCGTCCGCCGCTGCATCGGCGCCACCTTCGCCGAGTTCGAGATGCGGGTCGTCCTCCGCGAGGTCCTCACCCGCTGCGAGCTGCGCAAGGCCGACCCCCGCCCCGAGCGCACCGGCCGCCGCAACATCACCCTCTCGCCGAAGGCCGGCACCCCAGTCGTGTTGACCGCGCGCCAGCCGGCCCGCGAAGCAGCTCTCGCCTGACAAAACATTTCCGAAAGCTTTCGTCTACACTCCCTCCCATGGAGGCACTTCTGGAGAAGGAGGGGACGGTGGAGAACTGGAACGACGAGCGGTTAGACGAACTGAGCCGGCGAGTGGACAAAGGCTTTGAAGAGACCGCTACGAAAGTGGAACTCTCGGCGCTGAAGAACGAAATGAATTTGCGCTTCGATGATTTCAACGGCAGGCTGGGTCGCTTCGAAGGGAGCATTACGGCGCAGCTCTCAGATTTAGGCGATCGACTGGATCGGCTGAGCAACGGCCTGATCATCGGCGCCTTTGGCGTGATCGCCGCGGTTATCGCGAACGGGATCTGGGGCTAATTCAGCCGCCCGACTTGGCGGGGGAGCGGGGGTGCTCCTTCGCCCAGCGGGCGATCGTGCCGGAGCCGGAGATCACCTCGCCGTCGTCGAGCACGAGGATCGGCACCTCGTTGGTGCCGCTGAGACGCTTGACCTCCTCGCGATCCGCGCTGCGGGTGCCCCAGGTCCAGGCTGCCATCCGGTAGCCCCCGACCGTCTTGATCTCGTACTCGTAGCCGGCGGCGTCGAGCGCCTTGCCGGCTTTCGCGCAGGGATGGGCGAAGCCGGGGCCGTGGGTCTTCTGGCCGCAGGTGTAGAGAACCATGGCTGGCACCCTACGCTGCCAGTCACCCCTGAAGCAAGTGCTACATTCGTAGCATGTATGTAGAAGTGGCATCCAGAGAGTTACGGAACGACACGGCCGGCCTCGTGCGAAGGGTCGAAGCGGGGGAGAAGATCGTGATCACTCGTAGGGGGAAGCCGGTCGCCGATCTAGTTCCTCATCAGAAAGAGCACGGGCGGTGGCTGACTCCCGCCGAAGTAATGGAGATACGCGAACTTGCCTCGGCAGATCCCACCTGGGGGGCGGAACTGGCAGAGATGAGGGCCGCGGAAAAGCTGGATCCCATCCCTTGATGGACGATCTGGCCGACATAGGCCTGCTCGACACCTCGGTTCTCATCGCGGGAGAGGAAGGCAGGTCGCTGCAGGTTGAGGCTCTCCCGGGGAAAGCCGCGATCTCGATCATCACGGTCGGGGAGCTGCGGGCCGGAATCCTTGCTGCACCGGACATCTACAGCCGGGATCGCCGCCTGTCCACGCTCGAGCGGATTTCTGGCACCACCGTTCTCTCTGTCGACCAAAGGGTTGTGCAGACCTGGGCGGGGATGCGGGCCTTTTTGGCTGCAACTCGCAAGAGGATCGGGGCCAACGACCTCTGGATTGCGGCGACCGCAGCCGCGGTCGACATTCCCGTGATCACTCAGGACCGTGACTTCTACGCCCTCTCGGGCGTCAACGGTCTGACCGTAATCGAGGTCTGATCAGCCCCGGAGAGCTTCGAGCCGTTCGAAGATCTCGGGCAGGTGGGTGAGGTAGGCGTTGTAGTCGAAGACCTTGTCGAGGTCGAGATCGGGGGCGGCTTCGGCGAGGAGGTCGCGGAACTCGGTGCGGGTGTCCCAGGCGCGCTGGGCGTTCTCCTGGACGACGCGGTAGGCGTCGTCGCGGGTCATCCCGGACTCGACCAGGGCGGTGAGGGCGCGCTGGCTGAACAGGGCGCCGTGAGTAAGGCCGAGGTTCTCGCGCATCCGGTCCTTGTTGACCTTCATCCCCGCGGCGACGTTGGCCGCCAGGTCCTGCATGTAGTCGAGCAGGATCGTCGCGTCGGGCAGGATCACCCGCTCGGCGCCGGAGTGGGAGATGTCGCGCTCGTGCCAGAGGGCGACGTTCTCGAGCCCGGCCTGCGAGTAACCGCGGAGGACGCGGGCGAGGCCGGTGATCCGCTCGGTGCGGATTGGGTTGCGCTTGTGCGGCATCGCCGAGGACCCCTTCTGGCCGGCTTTGAACGGCTCTTCGACCTCGCGCACCTCGGTTTTCTGCAGGTTGCGAATCTCGGTCGCGAAACGCTCGAGCCCGGCGCCGGCGATCGCGATCGCGGTCAGCAGCTCGGCGTGGCGGTCGCGCGGGACCACCTGGGTGGCGACATCCTCGCGGCCGAGCCCGAGCTTCTGCATCACCCGCGCCTCGACCGCGGGCGGGACCGAGGCGTAGGTGCCGACCGCGCCGGAGAGCTTGCCGACCGCGAGCTGGGCGAAGGCCTCCTCCAGTCGGTCGAGGTTGCGATCGGCCTCGAAGGCGAAGCCGGCCAGCCGCAACCCGAAGGTGGTCGGCTCGGCGTGGACACCGTGGGTGCGGCCGACGCAAAGGGTGTCGCGGTGGGCGACCGCCTGCTTCAGCAGCGCATCCCGGTATGCGCAGGCGCTGGCGAGCACGACTTCGCCGGCCTTGCGCAGCTGCAGCGCCAGAGCGGTATCGAGGACGTCGGAGGAGGTGAGGCCGTAGTGGATCCAGCGGCCGTGCTCGCCTACAGACTGAGCCACTACGTCGACGAAGGCGGCGACGTCGTGGTCGGTCACCTTCTCGCGCTCTTCGACCGCCTCGACCGTGAATGCAGCCTTCGCCCGCGCCTGCTCGGCCGCCTCCGCCGGCACCACACCCTCCGCCGCCCAGGCCTCAGTTGCCGCCAGCTCGACTTCGAGCCAGCTCTGCAGCTTCGCCTCGGGAGTCCAGACCGCCCCGATCTCGGGGCGGGTGTAGCGAGGGATCACGCGTTGATTATCCGCCCGGCGAGGACGCCGGCGTTTTTGGCCCCGTCGATGGCGACGCAGGCAACCGGGATCCCCGGCGGCATCTGCACCGCCGAGAGCAGCGCGTCGAGCCCGCCGAGGCTCTTGCCGAGGATCGGCACGCCGATCACCGGCAGATCGGTGTGGGCGGCTGCGACTCCGGGCAGCGCGGCGGACATCCCGGCGCCGGCGATGATCACCTTCAGGCCACGCATGCGCGCGTTCTGGCAGTACTCGCGGACCAGCTCGGGGTCGCGGTGGGCGCTCATCACTCGCACCTCGTATCGAATCCCCAGCTCCTCCAGGGCCTTGCCGGCCGGTTCCATCTTCGGCTTGTCGTTCTTCGAGCCCATGATGATCCCGACGTGCGGCTCGTCGACCTCGATTTCGGTGAAGGCCTCCTCGACGGACGTCATGGTCGCCGGCGCGTCGGGGCGGGGGTCGGACGGGTCGGGGGCGCCGCTCGGCGTCGGCTCCTCGGAGATCTCGCTCATCTCTTTCCTCTCGGGGGTTCGGTTGGTTATCGGGTGGACTGGGTCTAACTAGGGACGCGCTCGACGGCGCGGGCAGCGATGTCGGTCCGGATCTGCATTCCCTCGAAGGCGATCCGGCGGGCTGCATCGTACGCACAACCGCGAGCCTCGCTGGGACTGCTACCCAGGCCGGTCACGTTCAGTACCCGGCCGCCGGCGGTAACGATCTCGCCGTCGCGTTTTGCGGTTCCCGCGTGGGTGACCTCGGCAATCTCAGCGGCCTCGGAAAGCCCGGTAATCACATCGCCCTTCGAGGAGGACTCGGGGTAGCCGGCGGAGGCGAGGACCACGGTCACCGCCCAGTCGTCGCCGAACTCGGCGCTCATCCCGGCGAGGCCGCCAGGCTCACGGGCGGCAAGGAAGAGCTCGGCAAGGTCGGAGCGCAGCCGCGGCAGCACCGCCTGGGTCTCGGGATCGCCGAAGCGGGCGTTGAACTCGAGCACCCGCGGGCCGTCGGCGGTCATCATCAGCCCGGCGTAGAGGACGCCGTGGAAGGGGACGCCGCGCGCCGCCATCGTCGCGACGATCGGCCGGTGGACGCTGGCGACGATCTCCTCGACCTCGGCGTCGCCGAAGCCGGGGACCGGTGAGTAGCTGCCCATGCCGCCGGTGTTCGGCCCCTCGTTGCCGTCGAAGATCCGCTTGTAGTCCTGGGCCGGCGCCAGCGGGACGACGTTCTCGCCGTCGCAGAGCGCCAACAGCGAGAGCTCTTCGCCCTCGAGGAAGTCCTCCATCACCACCGTGGTCTCGCCAAAGCGGCGCTCGGTGAAGAAGACGTCGAGCGCTTCGCGCGCCTCGGCCTCGGTCGAGCAGATGATCACGCCCTTGCCCGCGGCGAGGCCGTCGGCCTTCAGCACCGTCGGAAAGCCCGCCCGGGTCAGCTGCTCATCGGCCTCCTCGCGGCTGCGCAGCAGCGCGTAGCCGGCGGTCGGCACCCCGGCCCCCTCCATCAGCTCCTTGGCATAGGCCTTCGAGCCCTCGATCTCGGCCGCCGCCTTGCGTGGCCCGAAGGCTGGGATACCGGCCTCCTCGAGCGCGTCGACGGCGCCGGCGACCAGACCCATCTCGGGCCCGATCGCGACCAGGTCGACCCCGTTCCGCTTCGCCGCCTCGACGATCGCCGCGGCGTCGTCAGCGGCGACCTCCGGCAGGCACTCGGCGTCGGCGGCGATGCCGGCGTTGCCGGGCGCGCAGAGCACGCCGTCGACCTGCGGCGAGCGCCGCAGCGCCTTCACGATCGCGTGCTCGCGACCGCCTCCGCCGACTACGAGGACCTTCAAGAGCGCGGGCCTAGAGCGAGGAGGCCATGTCCTCGGCCGGGATCGCGGCGAGGGTCTGGCTGGTCATCGTCCCGCGCGAGCCGAGCTCGACCGAGACCTTGGCCATCGTCTTATCGTCGGGTGCTTCGACCACGGTGACGAAGTCGTACTGCCCCAACGTCGCGTACTGGGCAATCACTTTGACCCCCATCTGCTCGACCTCCCGGTTCACCTCGGCAATCCGCCCGGGATGGTTCTTCAGCGTCCGCACACCCTCCGCGGTCAGGTTCGTCAGCATCAAGAAAGTCGGCATCCTCGGGCTCCTCCAGGGTCAGAATGGGCTCGCCGACAATTTACCCGCTCGGAACACAAGGGTGCACGACCGGGCAGGATCTCCCAAGCGAAGCTCGGGTCTATATGCGCCTACTGCGTGCTCAGAACTTGCATTCGTGCAGGCCATAGGCAATGACCGCATCGTTCGCGGCTTCGATGTCAGGGGTCGCCTTGACCAAATTCGCTTCGACGCTGGCGGCCGCCTTTTCCATCAAGGAGATCATTCGTTCGACCTCCTCGGCGTCTTCTGCGGGCGGGGTGAGTTCCGTCAATTCGTCGATCGTCTCCTGGTACGGTGGAAGCGAGAATTCCACGATCGCCTGGATGTATTCCTTTTCCTTGGGTTCAGCTTCGCGCAGGCTACGCATCCGCTCCTGCCTGTTCTTATGGCAGATGTAAAGCCCCTTGTGCAGAAATTCCGACTTCGTCAGCTCCGCGCTGGATTGGCCCCCGTTGGCGGAGCCCCCCGAGGTAGTGTCGTCCCCACCGCACCCGGAAACTGTAAGCGCGACAGCGACGATCAGCAGCATCAGAAGTGAGATGGGCTTGCCGACCATACCAACTACTTCCTGCAGTCGCCGCGAACCCGGGGATGGAAGTTGTGGAACCTACCGTTCTGTCCGCTCATCTCAACCGTCGCCCGGTGCTGTCCGGTGCAGATGTCGGTGGAGTTGACCAGAAGGCTCCTCTTGCCGCCCCGCATCTTGAGGACGAACTTAGTCACCGGCGCATCCGGTACTTCAGGGAAGGTGACCCTGATCCCACCGTGAACCGAATCGATCCGGCCTACCACATTGAGGCCGACCTGGCCGCGTAGCGCGAAAACCATGTCCGGTAGCGGGTTATTCGACGATCGGAGATAGACCGGTCCTTCGAGCGGCTGGTCGAGAATCGGGGTGATCGCCTTCGCCCGGCCGTAGACTGACCCAGGAGGGCACGTCCCCGCCGAGAACTGAACCCGCGTGCAGATCGTCCTGATGTGCTCCTGGGCCAAGAACTCGGAGTGCGGCAATGCAGTCGAAACCTTGCGCAGGTTCGCTTCGTTCCCGTGGGTCACTATCGTCGCCGTCAAGGCCGGATACCGGCCCCGCTTCGTTCCACCTTTCAAGCGCAGTTTCAAGGTGGGACCGAAATTTAAAGCCCCACATTCGCCGACCTGATAGCGGTCACCCGGCTGGGCAACCCCGCCGTGCGCGGAATAAACCGTCGAGGTGACCGGCTGTTCCCGGCAATTGGTGGCGGCCAAAGCAAATTCCGGTCTATCGATAGAGACATGGATCATCCGGTAGAAAATCGGGACGCCTTCCAAGAATTGAGGTAGAGGATCCGTTTTTACGGTTACCTGGGCCGTATCAGGATCAACATACAGGCCGCTTCTCACCACAACCGTTCCCAGATCAAATGGCCCTGCCTGCGCCGGGACCTTAGTCACGATGCTGTAAGGAGCCCCTTTGTAAGCGCCCGCCAGGAAGACGGCAGTCGGCGCCTTACCGGGCTGCGGAATCCACAGCGGTTCGCTGCCAACGCCGGAGGATGCCACTACTGCTCCTATTTGGCTGGCAGAGGAGCAAGTTCCGGTCATTGCATCTGCGTTAGAGCAGAGAGGTACGCCTTTCAGCTTCGCAATCTGCCCCTTGGGCAACGTAATGTCGAAGGCGGAGATGTTGTCTTCTCCGTCTTCACGTCTCAAATTCACCACTAAGGGCGAAAAGCTGCCGGCCACGGGATTGGTGACGCCGGCTTCGAGCGTGGGCGCGAAACCACGTCCTGCGCAACCTTCATTGATCACGAAACTCGCCTGTCCGGCCACTGGCGGGTTCCCGGACCATGGCGTGAATTCGTAGCTCGCCGAGTAGCTCCCGCACGTATCGGGATTCTTCAGAGGGGCGGTCGGCCCCCCCTTAAACCTCAGATGTATCCTTTCGACCGGTAGCTGCGGCGTATTTTCGAATACGGCTGAAAGCTGTCCCGTCGCTTTGTCGAGCTTGATCTCGCCCGGTAGCTTCAAGTGCAGTCCCAACTCGTCCGTCACGAGCCAGATTCGGAAGAGATCCCCTTTCACCGGCGTGCGCTGGTAAATCGAGCCATGGATTGCTTCCGGTGCGGCCGGCGAGAAGAAGGTCGCCGTACCGATCTTGGAACCGTTCGGACATTCGGATTCGAGTTCCGTTCCCAGCAGCACCTGCGCATCCGAGCAGGCTTCGAGCCCATTAGCTGCCGCCGAGTTGATCGTCATGCCGGCAGGCAGCGTGACCTGAGCCGCTCGCATAGCCGAGGTAGCAGGCAGGTTCACAGCTTCCGTCTGGGGGATTTCCAGAGTCGTCTCCAGACCAGTGGGAGCACCGGCCCTATGGCTGCTCGGTTCCAGCGCAAACGCGGGCTGAAAGCCGAGGCTCTCGCAACCAACCACGTCGGGCAACGGAGCCGATATGTTGAATACCTGACCCGGGAGCTGATAGGTAGTGGCTCTCAGGTCAACTTTCTGCTCCTGGCACGCCGTCGGATTGCTCAGGAACGGGACGGGAGGGAAGATACCGCTATGCCGGAATTCACCGGCATAGCCTTCGAGCGGGGCCAAGCATGCCACCTGACAGCCGATGCGAGCCTCGATCGTATTCAAGCGCTGAGGGTCATGCACCGGATCGGCAGGAACACCCCAGACAATAGCTTCGGCCCCAAGAATGGGGTCCAAGCCGGGAGAGTCATGCGTGGTCACCGTAACCCCGTAATCGGAGGCCGTCCGAACGTGCACGTCTAGAAACACTGGGAACACAGCAGCGGGGAAACCTAGGCGTGCTATCGCATTATCGTGCGGAGGTACAAGGTTGTACAAGGGCTCATAAAGATATTCGGACTGTTCATTCAGCAGGGTTTTGACGATTCCAATCTGTGAATCGAGCGGACAGTTGCCGGTAGCCTCAAACTGGCCGGTACTGCATTGCGCTGCGCGGTTCGGGTTGCCGATCAGGCCAGGGGGAAGAAAGGTCGATAGTTCCTGTACTCGAGCGCGGGCAACGTGGAACCCGCCGACTTCTTCGTGATTCAACGTGAACGCGATGGTCACATCTGGATGCTGCCCGGCAACGGCCGTCGTCAAGCCAGCGCTGGCACTCTCGAAGTCGAATTGGTCAAATTCATTACCTAGCGACGGTGCCGCGGTAATCGCGGCGACAGCCAGTCCGGAAACCAGCGACAAGCCCAGCAGCTTCAGCTTCCTCATCGTCCTACCCCCTGACTTTTGTGACGCCGATGCGTCGCGTGTGCTTTATGGCGTCGTCGGCATTTGCCGCGCTTCGATGCCCGGGCGTTTCGGTGGGTGCAATGGCGCTTCTTCACGTTCCCGGTCCCCCTGAGATTGCTTGAGGCACTGCCCGGCAGCACCGGCACTTGGCCAGTTGCCTGGCAGGCTTCGAGGCATTTAGTGCTTATGGGTTCGCGAAAGCCGCCGTTTACCCGTGCGTCGTACAGCGCCGGGACCCCCGATCCTCCAGCGCTCTGCAGTAAGGGGGTCCGCGAACTAAAAAGCACATCCGATCCATTCGGCGTAACGCCAAACAGGAGATCGTCTTCGAGAGCGCCGCCGCCGAAAAATTCCGGCAGGAAATATTGCGCTGAGTCTCCTGCGGATATCAGGTGCAGCGACGCATCGCCTTGGGAATTACGGCTCCACTCGTAAATGTCGTTTGAGCTGTCTACGTCCTGACTGACCAGTGCTTCCCTGGTTTCGAACAACACCGTGTTCCCATCTTCACTGAGGTTATGGATCGGAATGGACGCTTTCAGAAAGTTGACGTCCTCCAAGCGTGCATCCTCCACCGGAAGTCCAAGCTGGTTGCACGATATGCAACGTAGCTGGCCAGTACTCACGTTGTACCAATAGATCTCGGTATGGCCACCGTTGGGATCCGAAGTCAGTTCCGCGGCGGACTCAAAAACGAAGAACTCACCATTAGGGGTGCTTCGTGAGGGGTCGGACCCAGGACCGAACTGTGGATTGGAAGACGACTGTGGGGCTACAACGTGCGACGTCCAAGTGGTGAGCCCAGGGACGCCGGCTACATCGCTGGCAGCCAGCGTACCGATGAACGTCGTCACCCCGCCGGCGGTCCACACATAGAGGTTTGGCTCGCCTATGGTCCCTTTGGAACCATCTAGGAGGCTAGGCGATACGAAGTACACCCGCGAGCCATCGGCAGAGATATTGACAATGGCGGCGTCCGCGCTCGTGTTTATAGCGGTCGTCGCGCCGGACGTAATGTCAAAGCGCTTGATGTTGCCGCCTTCGACGAAGAAGAGTCTGTCGCCATCCTCGGAAATACCCGCATAGGTGCTTCCCGAAGCTACCTCCTTGGTTTCGGCGTTGTTAACCCTTACATAGAGCGTGCCGCCGATCGTAAATGCCACCATTGAGCCATCCGGCGACGCGCCCTGGTAAGTGGCGTCTTCGCCGGCTGCGGGGGTTTGATTATTTGGCAGGAGGGAGATGACGTGGGTTGGCCCTGCCACTGACCGATCGTAGATGGCCGCCGTACCGGTCGGCGCTGCATCCGGCTCAAGCTGTTTGGCTTCGCAAGGAGGTACGCCGGAACACCATCCTGCTATCGATTCCCCCGTGGCGAAAATAATGTGGTCACCAGCGACGCTGATGAATCGACCCAGTGCCCGGGGTTCGACTCCTTGGCTGCCGATTCCAATATATTCGAATGAGCCGTCGGGCTTGCTGACATACGCACCTACGGCCAAAGACCCGCCTTCGTGGATACCGAGGTTAGATACCTCGGTGAAGTGGTAAAGATGATCGGGTGACACGCCGCCGGCTTCAGGGAAGACCGCCTGGTCTCCCGAAGGATTAAGTCGACGGACCGTATTCCACCCAGTGGTAGAGCGTCGAGCCTCATAAAGGTCAAAGGTTCCGCTCGGATGTTCCGGTACCTTCAGCGGGGACCCCTGAAGCATGTAGAGGACACTGTCTCCCGATGGTCCCAAGAGTTCCGTGGGAAACATGGCATCTCGGTAAGCGATGGTTTCGATCGACCAGATTTCACCACCATCCAGGTCGGGCGGAGTGACCATCTCGTATGCACGGCAATCCGGTAGGAGTGCCGACCGACCCGACCGAAGCGATTCGTTTGTGCATTGAGCTCGAACGACGCTTGGGAAAAGCGAACACATCACAGCAATGAGCATGATGCTGCCGATCCCCAAGCCGGCGAGCGTAAGCTCCCCCTGCCTTCCTCGTGACATATCCTCTCCCCCTCATTTCAGGTAACTCGTGGCGCAGACCTTCGCGCCCGCTACTAACTACCGGGCAGACATAGTGCTGTCAAGGTACGTTCGCGGTTGCGCCGCCACAAAACAGTGACCGATGTCACCCGGGAGCAAATGGCACTGAATCGCAAAAAGTCCTAGTGGCGGGATGCTCCTTTAAATCGCCATGCTGACCATCAGTGTCAATTATTAGGAAGCGACACAAGTCACCCAATACGCCTCCAGGGCCTCTGTCCTTAATCCCTAGAAATGCAGCCAGAAATGCCGGATGAGCCAAGCCATGGCAAGCTGGACATGCACCATCAGGCATTTGACAGCTCAGTATCGCCGCGGGTATACGTGCACCGCACAAGCTCGCCTGATTAAACCGAGCTCACATTGGCCTTGTGCGCTGAACCTAACTTCTGCGCTTGAGGTGATAAAAGCCCGGCTCAGGCCGGGCCAACGGGAAGGAAGTATCTCATGCATAACCGAATAGTTGCGGCCTGTGTGGCTGTGGCGGCATTTGCCGCGTTAGCAGTCATTCCGTCGCTTGCCTCGGCCTCGCCGGTGGTCACAGAGAGTGGTGCACGGGTGAAAGCCACAACACCGGACGGAGTGAACACCATCATCAGAGGTTCGACGGTGGGCGTTCAGGTACTGAGCACCGGCCTCGGCAACGTCAATTGTGAAAAATCAACCATCGAAGGTGAGTTGGTCAAAAACACGGGAACGGATTTCACAGCGACACTCACGACATTCGACTACTCGGGCGACGATCCCGAAGAAGCAAAGTGCACAACCAGTATTAGCGATTTCGCCGGTGGAAAAGTCACAGCAAAGGTAGAAGTTGAGACCCCGGCGTTCTGTCTGCACTCTGTGTCGGGTGTCGATCATGTACTGATCTACGGAGAGGTGAAAACCCCCGTCGGCAAACATTGCGAAAACACGAGCGACCGGACCACAATCGGGTTTAACCTTATATTCACAACCCACACCGGCGGTTCGTTCGCAACGTGCACATACCAGCGGCCCGTGACTGAACCGCTTACAGCAAGCTACACGACAACTACCGGTGACACCCTCGTTATGACGAACCAGAAATTCACGAAGAGCGCCGGTGGCGTCCTCTGCCCGAATACCGGTGAATACACTGGCACCTACACAATTACGACAACGAACGGCACGATTCTGAACATCGGCTAGCCTTTTTTCTCGGAATATAAACCGCGTCCTGGATGACCCAGGACGCGGTTGCTTCCTATTTCGGAGCGCGACGCCGGACACGCATGAACTCGTACGAGGCAGAAAGTGCTCCGGATGGTCCTGCGAAAGCTGGGTCCTAGAGCGATCGCGGGTACCGGCTAATACCCAGGCGGATGCCGGACCACAAAGCCGTCGGGGTACGGCGGCTCTACATGCCAGCGCGGTCCCGTGCCTTCGGCGTCGCCGACGGTGTCCCAGCGGAGGCCGGCGACGGTCATGTAGGTGTGGGTGGCGTTGGCGTAGATCGTGATCCAGCGGCCGGGGCCGGGTTCGCCGTAGGACTCGAGGGAGCCGGAGGTGAGGGGGGTGTCGAGGAGGCCACCGCCGTAGAGGGCGAAGGAGACGGCGCCGGAGCAGTCGTAGCCGTAGGAGTACCAGGAGCCGTGGCCGCCGCCCCAGACGTAGGGGGTGTCGGCGATCGAGTTGGCGGCGGCGATCACGGCCTTGATCGCCGGCGGGGCGCTACGGGGTGCGGCGGCCAGGCCCTCGGGGGTGAGAACCGAGGTCGCGCCGGGTGCTTCGAAGCCAGTCGCCAGCGGCGCGATCCGCCAGTCGATGTAGCGGACTTTGCAGCCGCCTTCGATTTCGCCGGCCTGCTGCAGAACCTCGTCGACGTACCACTCGGCCTGGTTGTGGGTGAAGACGCCGGCCTGGATGCCGCCGCGGGACCAGAGCAGTCGCGCCAGAGTGGCCGCCGAGTCGTCGATGTCGCCGTGGCGGACCTTGCCGTCGTTGTCGCCGTCGACCGCGTAGCGTCGCCACTCCATCGCGTCGAGGCCGAGCGCGCTTTCGGTCCGCAGCTGCCGTTTGCTCATCCCGCGGCCGAAGTTCGACTCCAGGTGGGAGATTGCCGCCAGCGCCCAGACGCCGCGCTTGCCGAGTTCGTAGCGGGCGGCCGCCTGCTCGAAGGCCGCCAGATATTCCTCCGGGATCTTCTGTTTCCAGTCCGGCGCCGCTTCGCAGGTGAAGACGGGGATCTGCGGCCCGAGGCCGACGGCGCTGAAGGAGTTGCTGCCGACTTCGTCGGCGTAGCAACCGGCGTTGGCGAGGACCTCTTCGACGTACCAGTCGGCGTGGTTGTAGGCGAAGATCGCCCCGTAGGTGTCGGCCGGCATCCCGGCAGCTTTCAGGTAGCCGGCGGCGGCGTAGATCGCGTCTTCGGGGTTGTTCGGGTCGGCGACGCCGTCGCCGTTGGCGTCGACCCCGTAGCTGGCCCAGGTTTCCGGCATGAACTGCATCCAGCCGACCGCGCCGGCTGAGGAGGGACCGAGGTTGGTACCGAACGCCGTCTCGACCGCGTTGATCCCGGCGAGGATTGCCGGCCCTTGCGGCCCCAGCCCGTACTTCGCTGAAGCGCCCTGGTAGATAGGGATCAGGACCGGCGGCACGCCGCTGATCGCGCAGCTGGAGGCGGGCAGGGAGGGGATCGCGAAGGTGGTTGGGCCCGGGGCGGTGGCCGCTCCGGTCGGGGTTTCGGTTTCCGAGCTTTCCGGCGCCGCGCCTCCGGTGCTCGATTTCTCTTTGCCGGCGTTGACGCCGCCGCTGGGGGGCGGGGTGTGGGTCGCCGGGGGCGGCGGGGGGACCAGGGTCGCGCCGTGCTTGACGCTCGGTTCTTCGGCCGGCGGCGGTACGAAGTGTTCGGCCGGTTCCGAGGTGACCGGGGTGGAGGGCGCTTCCGGAGTTGCGGTGCTGGGAGCTTCGACCGTCGTTTCAGCCGAGGGGGTCGCCGCCGTTTCGGCCTCGGCCTGCGCGACCGCCACCGGGACCGCCAGTGCCACCGTCGCCGCCGCAGTCGCCACGACCGCCCTGATCTTGCCCGCCTGCTCCATCAGCCGAGGACGTTGGTGACGCGCCAGCCCTGGTTTTTCAGCTGTTCCATTTCCAGTCGCAGCTCGCTGGTCGCCCCGACTCGCAGCAGCGAGACGCTGAGCGGGTAAATCGTCCCGTGCGAGGGGGCGGGGACGATGTTCAGGACCTTGGCCTGCGGCACTTCGACGCCGGCGGGCTGCCGGGGCGGGCGCCGCATCAGGGCCTTGGTCAGCTCCGGGGTCGCGGTGGCCTGGAAGGCGTCGCTGGCTTCCTCGGCGCCGCCGGTCTCGTAGACGACGAAGGCGTCTGCGAACTTGCGGGCGACGGCGATCGCGGCCGGGCCGGCCGGCGGGCCGTCCGGGAGATCGGCGGGACGGGCGGCGGAAGAAGTCGTGGCGGCGCCGGCGCTGGCGGACGGGGAGGAGGTGATGGTGTCGGTGGCGGGGTTGCCGGTGTTGGCGGCCGTCGCGGCAGCGTCGGCGCCTCCATTAGCGCTCTCGACGCCCTGCGACTGGCCGACCTTCTCCGAGTCGTCAGCCGGTTTGAAGACGGGGGCGGCACCGTGCAGCGTCGGTTCGGGCTTCGACTCCGGTTCCGGCGCGGTGGCCGGGGCGGGCTCAGGCGCCGGCTGGCTGACTACGGCAACCGGCCCGGTCGCGGACGGTTCCGAGCTCCCGGAGCCAAGCAGCGAGTAGCCGCCGATCCCCAGACCCAGTGCGAGGACGACGGCGCCGCCGGCGACCGCCGTGCGGCCGCGGCTGCCGAGCCCGAGCAGCCGGTCCTCGACCGGCCAGAGCAGGTGCTCGCGCAGCGCCAGCGAGAGGTCCTCGAAGGCCTCCGGCGAGCGGCGCTTCGGCCGCGCGTTGATCGGGGTCTGGTCGTTCTCCATCAGCTCTGCCGCGTCTCTCCCATCGTCCAGGTTGAACCAGACAATTAAAGAGCACCTTTCGCGTCTTGTTGTTTCGGCAGAAACAGACGGGAAATTGAGCCCTACGCTGCGCTTGCAGCAGGCGTCCCGGTGCGCTCGAAGACGACTTCGCCGTCACCGGCGTCGACCCGCACCACGTCGCCCTCGCTGAACTCGCCCTCGAGGATCTTCAGCGCCAGCTTGTCGACCAGCTGCTTCTGGATCACCCGCTTCAGCGGTCGCGCCCCGTAAGTGGGGTCGTAGCCGAGGTTGCCGAGCAGCGTCCGCGCCTCGTCGGTCAGCTCGATCTCGATCCCGCGCTCCCGGACGCGGCCGACCAGCTGGTTGACCTGCAGCTCGACGATCCGGCCGATGTCGGCCTTGCTGAGCCGGTGGAAGATCACCGTGTCGTCGATCCGGTTGAGGAACTCCGGCTTGAAGGTCGCCGCCAGCACCTCTTCGATCGCCTCGCGGATGCCCTCGTCGACCTGGTCGCCGACGATCCGGTCGGAGCCGACGTTCGAGGTCATGATCAGGACCGTGTTGGTGAAGGAGACGGTGCGGCCCTGGCCATCGGTCAGGCGCCCGTCGTCCATCAGCTGCAACAGGGTGTTGAAGACGTCGGGGTGGGCCTTCTCAATCTCGTCCAGCAGCACCACCGCGTAGGGCCGCCGCCGCACCGCCTCAGTCAGCTGGCCACCCTCCTCGTAGCCGACGTAGCCGGGGGGCGCGCCGATCAGCCGCGCAACCGTGTGCTTCTCCATGTACTCGGACATGTCGAGGCGGACGATCGCCTGCTCGGAGTCGAACATGAACTCGGCCAACGCCTTCGCCAGCTCGGTCTTGCCGACCCCGGTCGGGCCGAGGAAGAGGAAGGAACCGATAGGTCGGTTGGGGTCGGACAGGCCGGCACGCGAGCGCCGCAGCGCGTTGGAGACCGCGGCGATCGCCTCGTCCTGGCCGATCACCCGATCGTGCAGCCGCTCCTCCATGTGGATCAGCTTCTCGACCTCGCCCTCCATCAACCGGCTGACCGGGATCCCGGTCCATTTGGCGACGACCTCGGCGATGTCCTCCTCGGTGACTTCGTCGGCGAGCATCGTGCCGCCGCCGGCGTGGATCTCCTCCAGCCGCGCCTGCTGCTCGGCGACTTTCGCCTCGAGCTCAGGGATCTGGCCGAATTTGAGTTCGGCCGCGCGCTCGAGGTCGGTCTCGCGTTCAGCCCGCTCGACCTCCTGCCGCGCCTCCTCGAGCTCGGCCTTGGCGGCGTTGATCAGCTCGATCGGCTCTTTCTCGTTCTGCCAGCGGGTCCGCAGCGCCTCGGCCTCCTCGCGCAGGTTGGCGAGGTCCTCCTCCAGGGTCGACAGCCGCGCCTTCGAGACCTCGTCGGTCTCTTTCTTCAGCGCCTCGCGCTCGATCTCCAGCTGTTGGATCCGCCGCTCGACCTCGTCGATCTCGGTTGGCACCGAGTCGATCTCGATCTTCAGCCGCGAGGCGGCCTCGTCGATCAGGTCGATCGCCTTGTCAGGGAGGAAGCGGTCGGCGATGTAGCGCTCCGAGAGGGTCGCTGCGGCGACGATCGCCGAGTCGGAGATGCGGACGCCGTGATGGTTTTCGTAGCGCTCCTTCAGCCCGCGGAGGATCGCGATCGTGTCGTTCATGTCGGGCTCGCCGACCAGCACCGGCTGGAAGCGCCGCTCCAGCGCGGCGTCTTTCTCGATGTGCTTGCGGTACTCGTCGAGCGTGGTTGCCCCGACCGCCCGCAGCTCGCCGCGCGCCAGCATCGGCTTCAAGAGGTTGGCGGCGTCGACCGCGCCCTCCGCGGCGCCGGCACCGACGATCGTGTGGAGCTCGTCGAGGAAGAGGACGATCTGACCCTCGGCCTGCTGGACCTCGTTCAGCACCGCTTTCAGCCGCTCCTCGAACTCGCCCCGGTATTTGGAGCCGGCGAGCAGTGAGCCGATGTCGAGCGCGATCACGCGGCGGTCGCGCAGGCTCTCGGGAACGTCGCCCTTGACGATTCGCTGCGCCAAGCCCTCGACGATCGCCGTCTTGCCGACGCCTGGGTCGCCGATCAGCACCGGGTTGTTCTTGGTCCGGCGGGAGAGGACCTGGATCACGCGGCGGATCTCCTCGTCGCGCCCGATCACCGGGTCGAGCTTGCCGCTCTCGGCCTCGGCGGTGAGGTCGCGGCCGAATTTCTCCAGCGCCTGGGCATTGTCCTCGGCGTTGGGCGAGTTGACTTTGGTGGGGCCTTGGACGGCTTTGACCGCGCGCTCGAGCTCCTCGCGGTCGGGCAGCAAGTCGGAGACGCCGGAGCCGTCCTCAGCCAGCGCCAGGAGCAGATGGCCGACGGTGATGTAGCTGTCGCCGAACTTCGCCATCTCCCGCTCGGCGCTGCGAACGACGCGCGCCAGATTCGAGGACATCCGCGGCTCTTCGCCGCCGCTGACGGTCGGCAGCTTCGCGATCGCGTCGTTGGCTTGCGCCCGTACCGCAGCCGGGTCGGAACCGACCCGCTGCAACACCGCGACCGCCATCGACTCGGCCTGGTCGAGCAGGGCCAGCAACAGGTGGGCGGAGGCGATCTCGGGGTTGTTGCGGCTCCGCGCCAGCTCCTGTGCCGCCGCCACCGCTTCCTGCGATTTCACCGTGAACCTGTCCGCCTGCATCAGCTCTTCTCCTCCAGCTGCTTTCGCAGCCGCTCGATTTCGCCCCGCAACCGCTGAACTTGTCCTTCCAGGGCCAGCACCATTTCCACCCCGGCGAGGTTTAGGCCCTGGGCGGTCATCTCCTGGATCCGCCGCAGCCGCTCGACGTCGCGCTGGGAGTAGAGGCGAGTGTTCTTCGGCGACCGCTTCGGCTCGATTAGCCCCCGCTGCTCGTAGACACGCAGGGTTTGCGGGTGCATCTCAGCCAGTTCGGCCGCGACCGAGATCATGAACACGCCCTGGTCCTGGTCGAAGGTCGCCTTCACCCGGCGCCGGTAGGTGGCCATCAGCGCGCCGCCTTTCGCAAGAGCTCGGCCCGCGGGTCGCCGCCGTTCAGCGTCTCGGCGAGCTTGTCGACGGCATCGCGCTGCTCGTCGCTGAGCTCGCCCGGCATCTGAATCTCGAGCCGGTAGCGGATGTCGCCGTTGCCGCCGCCCTTCTTTGGGGGACCCTCCCCGCGCAAGCGCTGGACGCTGCCGTGCTTGGTACCCGGCGCGACCTTGATCTTCTTCGTCCCGTTCAGCGTCGGCACCTCAATCGTGCCGCCGCGCAGCGCCTCCGGCACCGTAATCGGCACCGCCACCTCGAGGTTGCCGTCGTCGAGTCGTTTGAAGACAGGGGAGCTGGCGACGCGGGTGGTCACGTAGAGGTCGCCGGGCGGACCGCCGCGGGGACCGTCCTCGCCCTTGCCGGCGAGCCGGATCCGGCTGCCGTCCTTGACCCCGGCGGGGATGTTGACTTTGTAGCGCTTGTTCTGCTGGGTAAGGCCGGAGCCGCCGCAGGTGGGGCAGGGGTCCTCGATGATCTGGCCGGCGCCGCCGCACAGCGAGCAGGGCTGGCTGATCGAGAAGAGGCCCTGGCCCTGGTTCTCGACCCCGCGCCCTTCGCAGCGCGGGCAGGTGGTGGGGGAGGTGCCCGGTTTGGCGCCGCTGCCGTGGCAGGTGGCGCAGCGGCTTGCCTTCGGGACCGTGACGCTGATCTGGGCGCCGTTGATCGCCTGGTCGAAGCTCAGTTGGACGTCGGTTTCGAGGTCACGCCCCCGCACCTGCTGCGTCTGCGGTCCGCGGCCGCCGCGGTTGAACATTCCGCCGAGGATGTCGCCGAAGTCGAAGCCGCCAAACCCACCGGCCTGTCCGCCGGGGGCGCCCCCGCCGAACGGGTTGCCGCCGCCCGGGAACCCGCCGAAGCCTGCGAAGGCGCTGCCCTCGTCGTACTCCTTGCGCTTCTCGGGATCGCCGAGGACGTCGTGGGCGGCGGAGATCTCCTTGAACTTCTCCTCCGCCTCCTTGTCGCCCGGGTTGCGGTCAGGGTGGTATTTCCGGGCGAGCTTCCGGTACGCCTTCTTGATCTCCTCGTCGGTCGCCTTCTTCGAGACGCCCAACGTCTTGTAGAGCTCGTCAGCCACGTTCCTCCTAAGCGCTCACCACGACGCGCGCCGGCCGAACCAACTGGTCCCCCAACGCATAACCCTTCTGCAGAACCTCGACGACGACCCCACTCTCCGTTCCCTCCACCGGCTGCGTGGAGAGAGCCTCGTGCTTGGTCGGGTCGAACTTCTCGCCCTTCGGATCAACCGCCTCGACGCCGTTGCGCTTCAACGTCTCGCGGAGCCCAGAAAGCACCATCTCCACGCCATTACGTAGGGCGGCACCGTCTTCGGAAGCCTCGAGCGCACGCTCCAGATTGTCGACGGCATCAATGACTTCCCGAGCGACATCGATCTTTCCCCGCAGCTGAGCTTCCTGCACCTGAGCAGCAGCCCGCTTCCGAAAGTTCTCGAAGTCAGCTTTCGTCCTGCGAGCCAGTTCGAGGTACTCCTCCTTCTGCTGCTCAGCGTCAGCCAGCAACTTCTCGAAGTCAGCCTCGACGGCTTGAGACCCGTCCTCATCGGGACGGGTCTCTTCAACGCGAGTCTCCTCCGGGGCCTCGCTCATTTGCCCTCCTCGTCAACCACCTCAGCATCGACGACCTCCTCCTCATCGGCGGAAGCCGCACCGTTCTCGGTCGCCCCCTCTGAGGCCGCCTCGGCTGAAGCCGCGGCGTAGATCTGCTCGGACGCCTTGGTCATCGCCGTCGTCAGCGCCTCGACCTTCGCGTCCAGCTCCTCTTTCGAGCCCGACTCCAGCGACTCGCGCACGTCCTTGACGGCGCCCCGCACGTCCTCCTTGGTCGCGTCGTCGACTTTGTCGCCGGCCTCGTCGATCGCTTTCTCCGCCTGGTAGGCCGAGTTCTCGGCGAGGTTCCGCGCCTCGGCCAGCTCGCGCTGTTTGGCGTCCTCCTCGGCGTGGCTCTCGGCATCGGAGACCATGCTCTGGATTTCCTCGTCGGAGAGCCCGGAGCCGGATTTGATCTCGATTTTCTGCTCTTTGCCGGTGCCTTTGTCGGTCGCGGTGACGTTGATGATCCCGTTGGCGTCGATGTCGAAGGCGACTTCGATCTGCGGCATGCCGCGCGGCGCCGGCGGGATGCCGGTGAGCTGGAATTTGCCCAGGCTCTTGTTGCCGCTGGCCATCTCGCGCTCGCCCTGGAGCACGTGGATCTCGACGCTCGGTTGGTTGTCCTCGGCGGTTGAGAAGACCTCCGACTTCTTCGTCGGGATCGTCGTGTTGCGCTCGATCAGCTTCGTCATCACGCCGCCTTTGGTCTCGATCCCCAGGGTCAACGGGGTGACGTCGAGCAGCAGCACGTCCTTGACGTCGCCGGCGAGCACGCCCGCCTGGATCGCCGCGCCGACCGCCACGACCTCATCCGGGTTGACGCCCTGGTGCGGCTCCTTGCCGGTCAGCTGTTTGACCTTCTCGCGAACCGCCGGCATCCGAGTCATGCCGCCGACGAGGACGACGTGGTCGACCTCGGTGTCGGCATCTTTCAGCGCCTGTTTCACCGGCCCGACTACGCGGTCGAGCAGCTCCCTCGTCAGCTCGTCGAGTTTCGAGCGGGTCAGCTTCAGGTCGAGGTGCTTCGGCTGCCCCTCGACCGCGGTGATGAACGGCAGGTTGATCTGCGTCTCCTGGGTAGAGGAGAGCTCGATCTTCGCTTTCTCCGCCGCCTCGTAGAGGCGCTGCAGCGAGTTCTTGTCAGCGGCCAGATCGACACCCTGGTCGCGTTTGAACTCCGCCACCAGCCACTCGACGATCGCTTTGTCCCAGTTGTCGCCGCCGAGGTGGTTGTCGCCGGCGGTCGCTTTCACCTCGAAGACGCCGTCGCCGATTTCCAGCACCGAGACGTCGAAGGTGCCGCCGCCGAGGTCGAAGACGAGGATCGAGTGATCGGAGTCCTCTTTGTCGAGCCCGTAGGCGAGCGAGGCCGCAGTCGGCTCGTTGATGATCCGCTTCACCTCGAGCCCGGCGATTTTGCCGGCGTCCTTGGTCGCCTGTCGCTGGTCGTCGTTGAAGTAGGCGGGGACGGTGATCACGGCGCTGTCGACCGTGTCACCGAGCTTCATTTCGGCGTCGGCTTTCAGCTTCTGCAGGATCATCGCGCTGATCTCCGGCGGGCTGTACTGCTTGCCGCGCACGTCGACGCGCACGTCACCGTTGGGGCCGGCCTCGACCTTGTACGGGACGATCGTCTCCTCCTCTTTGACTTCGGCCTCCTTGCGGCCCATGAAGCGCTTGATCGAGAAGATCGTGTTCTCCGGGTTCATCACTGCCTGGCGTTTGGCGACGGTGCCGACGAGGCGCTCGCCGCTCTCGGTGAACGCGACGACCGACGGGGTCGTCCGCCCGCCCTCGGCGTTCTCCAAAACGGTGGGCTCGCCGCCCTCCATCACCGCCACGCACGAGTTGGTCGTGCCGAGGTCGATTCCGATCGTCTTTGCCACTTTTGCCTTTCCTCCAGGGGTTCTTGGGGTCTTGAAGTTCTGTTGAAGATGATTCTGTTGATGATGCTAGAAAATCTAAGCGCTAGTGTGGCAGATTTGTGGCGCGATTACAAGGAAGTGCCTATAGTGATCTGCGGAGGCGCCTCCGACAATCGGCTCTTAGGGGAAGAGTCGCGAAAGAGGAGGAAGACTTTGAGCACCGCACTGACCCGCCGGCTGTTGGCGCCGGCAATCCTCGCAGCGATGCTGCTTGCCCTGGTGTTGCCGGGCCTGGCGCTCGCCAAGCAGGACGACCACAGCGACAACGGCAAAGGCAAGGTCGTGGGCGTGATGACCCGCAACCTCTACCTCGGCGCTGACCTCGGGCCGGTGATCGCCGCCGAAAACACCGAACAGGTAGTGAGCGCGAGCGGCGCCGTCCTCCGCGACGTCATCGCCAACAACTTCCCCACTCGGGCGAAGGGGCTGGCGGATGAGATCCGGCGTACAAAGCCCGACCTCGTCGGCCTGCAGGAGGTCGCCTATTGGCAGACGACGCCGATCACTCCGGCTGGGGAAGCGGTGACGATCGACTACCTCAAACTGTTGCTGGGCGAGCTCAACAAAGGGCCCGGGCCCAACCGCTACGAAGTGGTCGTCGTCCAGAACGAGTTCGGGACCGAAACGCCGGCCGACGCCAACAACGTCCCGAACGACGGGCCCGGCGGCGAACTGGCCAACGCCGAGGTGCTCGGCAAACTGCTGATGCGCGACGTGATCCTGGCGCGGACCGGGGCCGGCGTCCACACCTGGAACGCCGAAGGCGGCAACTTCAAAACGCTGCTCGAACTGGAAGTCGGCGGTCAGCCGGTGGCGGTCAAACGCGGCTGGACGGCAACCGACGCGCAGGTCCGCGGCAGCCACCCGTTCCACTTCGTCAACACCCACCTGGAGGCGTTCCACCCGCTGATCCGCCAGGCGCAGGCGGCGGAGCTTGTGGCTCCGGGCGGTCCAGCGACGAGCGACCTGCCGGTCGTCCTGGTCGGCGACCTCAACTCGGATGACGACACGGTCGAAGGGGCGGACCGGCTCGCCTATCAGGTGCTGCTGGGGGCGGGCTTGGTCGAGCGCAGCACGGACGATCCGCTCAGTTGCTGCATCAACTCGCCACTACTCGAAGTCGGTAAAGGCGGCAGCGTCTCCGACTTCGACCATCAGGTCGATCACGTGATGACGAACGACCCCAGCGGGATCACCCTGGAGCGCTCGGAGGTGACGGGCCTGCTGCCGGTCAACGGCTTCTGGGACTCCGACCACGCCGGGCTCTACAGCGCCCTGCGGTTCCAGGGATAAGCCCAGTCGGTGCGAGGGGGGCGGGCGACCGCCTCCCTCGTCGCCTTTACCCCTGGCCGGCGGTGTTGGCGACGAACTCGGCCACTTCTTTGGCCTGAGACTCGTTGAGGATGCCACCGGGCATGCGGCCCGGGGTAGAGCTGTTGACGCCGTTTTCGACCGCGTTGAGGACGCGGCCTTCAGTTGCCTTGATCGTGGTCTTGACCGTTTCCGGGTCGCCTTCCGGCGGGCCCGAGGGGGCGAGGAGTTCATCGAGGTCGGGGCCGTAGTTGCCGTCGGTCCCGGCCGAGGCAAGCGAGTGGCAGGTGCCGCAGTTGGTCTGGAACAGCGACTGCCCGTCCTTGAGGCTCGCGGACACCTGCTCGTCGCCGCTTTCGCCGTCGCCCTTGGAGCGGAAGGCCGCGAAGGGAATGACGACTGCGAGGACGAGGACGAGGATCCCGAACCAGATGAAGGTGCGCTTGCTCATTTAGCGGCGCGCATACTACCGGCGCCTTGCGCGGAGCGGTTTTCGCGGTACCAGGGGCACATCCGCCGCAGGCCGCACTCGCCGCAGCGCGGTTTCGGCCGGCAGACCGTGCGGCCGTGCCGGATCAGGTTGACGTGGAACTCGTGCGCATCCTCGGGCGGGACGATCGCCAGCATCTCGTCGTGGGCCTTCTCGAACGAGGCCTTGGCGGGGAAGAGGCCGAGGCGGCCGCCGACCCGGTGGACGTGGACGTCGACCGGAATCTCCGGGATCCCCCAGGTAAAGATCAGCACGCAGGCGGCGGTTTTGCGGCCGACCCCGGGCAGGTCGAGGAGGAACTCGAGCGACTCCTCGCGGGACGCGTTCTCGGTCCAGTCGAGGTCCGGCGGGTCGCCGAGCCGTTCGAGGATCGCCTGGATCCGCGGCGCCTTCTGTTTCGCCAGCCCGCCTGGCCGGATCGCCTCCTCCAGCTCCCCGATCGGTGCGTCCCGCACTTCCTCCCAGGCCGGGAAGCGCTCACGCAGCGCCGCATAGGCGACGTCGCGGTTGCGGTCGTTGGTGTGCTGGGAGAGGACCGTCTTGACCAGCTCACCCACCGGATCCCCGTGCGGTTCCTCCTCAGGCACCCCGTACATCTCGCGCAGCCGGTCCCGAATCGCCCGCACCCGCCGCCGCTGTGGTCGCTTCCAGGCCATCTGCCAGGACCCTAGTAATCGCGTGGTTCCTTTCGCACGGCATAGGTGCAAAAGGAACCACGACTTGGGCTTCTACAGCCGGTAACGCGGGGATTACAATTGGCTGTTCTCGTGTCTCGCGCGTTCGCTGCCATAGGAGCAAAGTTGCCCCAGGGCTGGGGGGATCTCGGCCGCCAGATCGGCATCCTCGTCGGGGTCGACGTGATCTACGAGCTCGGCCGCGGGCTCGCCGACGGCAGCCGCACCGAGGCGCTCGCCCATGGCGCCCAGGTGATCGACTTCGAGCGCAGCACCGGGACGCTCTTCGAGCCCAGCGTGCAGACCTTCTTCCTGCCCGCGCACTGGGTCGTCGACCTCGCCAACCAGCTCTACCTCAACGCCCAGTTCTCAATCGCGCTCGGCTTCCTGGTCTGGCTCTACCTCTTCCGCAACCAGTCCTATTACTTCGTCCGCAACATGTTCGTGGTCTCGATGTGCCTGGCGCTGATCGGCTACGTCGGCTACCCGACGGCGCCGCCGCGGATGTTCCCGCAGGACGGCTTCATCGACACGATCACCCGCTTCTCCGACGTCAACCACGACTCGACCCTGGCCAAAGTCTTCATCAACCCCTACGCGGCGGTGCCGAGCATGCACTGCGCCTTCGCGATGATGATCGGCGGCGCCGGCGTGATGACCTGCCGCCACTGGTGGTCGAAAGCCTGGTGGGCGTTCTGGCCGCTCCTGATCTCTTGGGTGGTGATCGTCACCGGTAATCACTACTGGGTCGACGTGGTGCTCGGCTGGTTCGTCGCCCTCGCCGCCTTCGCGATCGCCCGCGGCGCCCTCGCCCGGGTTCGCCCGGAGGCCTGGGGCTGGCGCCCGCCGGCCCCGCGCGAGGTCGAGGCGTAATAGCCTGAGCCGATGGGACCTTCGGCGCCGCCCCGGCGCAGCAATAGTCGTGGCGGCGCCCGCAACGGGCAGGAGCTGCGGTCCTACGCCCGCGACCGTCTGATCGAGTCGCGGCTGACCCCGAACGCGATCTCGCTGATGGGCCTGGTCGGCAACCTCGTCGCCGCCGCCCTGGTCACCCAGCGCCTCTTCTTCCTCGCCGGCATTGCCTTCATCCTCGGCTCGGTGATGGACACGCTCGACGGCCGCTACTCGCGGATGTCGGGCAAGGGCACCCTCTTTGGCGCCTTCCTCGATTCAACCCTCGACCGGATCGAGGAGGGGATCGTCCTCGCCGCCGTCGCCGGCTACTTCGCCGCCGAAGGGCGCGACTTCGCGGCGGCGATGTGCGTTGTCGCGGTGCTCTTCTCGCTGATGGTCTCCTACACCCGTGCCCGGGCCGAGGCCCTTGGAGTCGAATGCAAGGTCGGATTGGCCACCCGGCCGGTCCGCGTGGTGATACTTTCGATCGGCTTGTTGTTCGCCAAGGGCGCTGGATTGGACGATTTCGAACTGCTGGCGCCGGCGGTCTATGCGATCGCCGCCTTGACGATATTCACCACCTTCCAGCGGGTATGGCATGTGAGGAACGAGCTATCCGGCGAGGTCTCCGGCGTCAAAGAGGACGACGGTGGCGACGCGGGGGACGTGTAACCAGCGAAGCCGCCAGGTGTCTGAAGCCACCCAGCGCAATCCAGGAGGACTTCGATTTCAATGAGTGAGAGCAACGGAGCTAACGGCAACGGCCACACCAATGGCGTCGGCCGCTCGGACGAGAAGGTCCGCGTAGCGATTGTCGGCGTCGGCAACTGCGCCAACAGCTTCATCCAGGGCGTCCAGTACTACAAGGACGCCGATCCGGCCGACGAAGTGCCGGGTCTGATGCACGTCGATCTCGGCGGCTACCACGTGCGCGACCTCGAGTTCGTCGCCGCCTTCGACATCGACCAGGAGAAGGTCGGCAAAGATCTCTCCGAGGCGATCTGGTCGGGGCAGAACGACACGATCAAGTTCGCCGACGTGCCGAACCTGGGTGTTGAGGTCCATCGCGGGATGACTCACGACGGCCTCGGCAAGTACTTGAAAGAGAAGATCACCAAGGCGCCGGGCGAAACCGCTGACGTCGTCGGCATCCTCAAAGAGACCAAGGCCGACGTTCTCGTTTGCTACCTGCCGGTCGGCTCCGAGGAGGCGACCAAGTGGTACGTCGAGCAGGCGCTTGCAGCCGGGGTCGGCTTCGTCAACTGCCTGCCGGTCTTCATCGCCCGCGAGGACTACTGGGACAAGCGCTTCCAGGAGGCCGGGCTGCCGATCATCGGCGACGACATCAAGAGCCAGGTCGGGGCGACGATCGTCCACCGGTCGCTGGCCCGCCTCTTCCACGACCGCGGCGTGCGGCTGGAGCGGACCTCGCAGCTCAACGTCGGCGGCAACATGGACTTCTACAACATGCTCGAGCGCGAGCGGCTTGACTCGAAGAAGATCTCGAAGACCAACGCCGTCACTTCGATCATGGGGCACGAGCTGCCCCCCGAGAACGTCCACGTCGGCCCGTCCGACTACGTGCCGTGGCTGACCGACCGCAAGTGGGCGCACATCCGGCTCGAGGGCAAAGCCTTCGGCGACGTGCCGCTGACCGCCGAGCTGAAGCTCGAGGTCTGGGACTCGCCGAACTCCGCCGGGGTCGTCATCGACGCGGTGCGGCTGATCAAGCTGGCGCTGAACAACGGCGTCGCCGGCCAGCTCGACGGGCCGTCCAGCTACCTGATGAAGAGTCCGCACACGCAGCGTCCCGATGACGAGGCCCGTGAGCAGACGGAGGAGTTCATCGTCGAGAACGCTCGCGGCAAGAGCCTGCCCGGCACCCAGGCAGAGACGCCCAGCGCTGCTCAGGCCTAAGTTTCTGGCGTGACTTCCGCGCCGCTGTCGATTGCCCAGGTCTTCCCGGCCCGCCGGGGAGGCCCGATCGAGGCGGCGCGGTTCGCGACCGCCGTCTCCGACGAGCTGGAGCGACGGGGTCACGAGGTCCAGCGGATCTCCACCGGGGATCCGGTCAAACGGCTGCTGAAAGCGGGGCAGCCGGACATCGTCCACGTCCACGACCCCTTCGCGCCAAGCGCGCCCTCGGCGGCGCTGCGGCATTCGTACTCGCTCAACGTTGCCACCTTCCACGACCCGCGCGAGCGGGTCCTGGCGACCCAGGTGGCGCGGCCGCTGGTCGAGATTTTCTTCGGCCGGATCGACGCGCGGACGGTGACCCGGCCGCAGACCGCGGAGCTGCTGAACCGCTTCTTCCCCGCCGACTACGAGGTGCTGGGGGACGGGGGCGAGCAGCCGCACTGGGGTGCGATCGCCGATGAGCTGGAAGCGATCTACCGGCGCCTGCTCGACCGCCGCCACCCGCCCGACGGCAACCCCGAGGTGCGCGAGCGGATCTCGAAGCGGCCGCTGATCGAGGTCGACCTGCACATGCACACCGACCACTCGGGCGACTGCGCCACTCCCGTCGACGTGCTGATTCACACCGCCCGCGACCGCGGCCTCGGGGCGATCGCGATCACCGACCACAACGAGGTCTCGGGGGCGATCGAGGCGCGCAAGCTGGCCGAAGAGCTCGGTGACATCAAGGTGATCGTCGCCGAGGAGGTGAAGACCGCCGAGCAAGGCGAGGTGATCGGCCTCTTTCTCGAGGAGAAGATCCCCAAGGGCTTGACGATGGCAGAGACGATCCGCGAGATCCGCGCCCAGGGCGGCCTTGTCTACGTGCCACATCCGTTCGACCGCTTCCACTCGGTCCCCGACTACGAGCACCTGCTCGACATCGTCGAGGAGATCGATCTGCTCGAGGTCTTCAACCCGCGGGTGGCGGTGACCGCGTTCAACGAGGAGGCGGTGCGCTTTGCCCGCAAGTACCGGATCGTGCCGGCGGCCGGCTCCGATAGCCACGTCGCCCAGGGGCTCGGCAGCGTGCGGCAGCGGATCCACGACTTCGACGGCCCGGCCGAGTTCCTCGAGGCGATGCGGGACGCCGACATCACCCGCAAGCACAAGAACCTGGTCTACGTGCAGACGCTGAAGTTCCTGCAGACGACGGGCCGGCCGAAGGCGCCGAAACGGCGCGTGCCCGATGCCAAGCCGGTTCGCGGCGGGCGGCCGCGGCCGCGGCGGGCGGGGCGCCGGGCGAGCAAGTCCTGATGCAGGGGCAGGCGCGCAAAGGAGCCGCGCCCGCCTCGTCAAAGAACGCCCCGATGCGCTCGATCGACGACGAGATCAGAGAGAAGTATCTGGAACGGGCGATCCGCGAGCTCAACCAGGTGAGCCGCGAGATCCAGGACTGCCAGCACTGCCCCCGCGGCAAGCTGATGCCGGTGCTCGGCTCCGGCCACCCGCAGGCCGACATCTTCATGCTCAAGCAGGCGCCGCTGGCCTCGGAGATCGAGGAGGGGGTTGCTTTCTACGGCCGCTCCGGCAACGCGCTGATGAAAAGCTTCAAACGGCTGGGGATCGATCCCCTCGTCGTCTACGGCACCCTCTGCGTCAAGTGCCCGATCCCCGAGCCCGACCTGGCGGCGGGAGAGTGCGTCGCCCGGCTGGTCGAGGAGCTGGCGATCGTGCAGCCGAAGATCGTCGTCGTCATGGGCGAGCCCGCCCTGCGCATCCTCAACGGGTTGAGCGTCCCGCTGGCCCGGGAGATCCAGGCCGACGAGGGCGCGATCCAAGCCTTCACCCCAACGATCGACGCCCTCTACGTCCCCGACATCGACGCATCCCTGGACGAAGAGGGCGCCAAGGCTCGCTTCTGGCGGGCCTTCAAGACGCTCGGCGTCTGGTACGACGACCTGCCGCCGTACTGAAGCGAATATCGCTGAGCGATGCAGGGCGTGTGACTCCTGCATCTCGTACAAAATGTCACTCGTTTTTCGCAGTGAAATGCGCCGAGAGCGAACTATTCTCGCTCGACTTTGGCACCGGATATCGAGCCGACGACGCCGCAGGTACTCAGGCTCCTGGGAGCTGGGGCTACCGGTGCGATCCTGATGGCCCTGGGCGAGGGGCCCCTGCGGACCAAGGAATTGACCGAGCGGGTGCCCGGGTACGCACCGCGGACGATCTACCGCTACTCGAGCAAGCTTGCCGAGCTGGAGATCGTCGACCGGGACGAGGAGCCGGGGGTCCCGTCGAAAGTGACCTACACCCTGACCGAGCCGAAAGGCCGGGAGCTCCAGCAGCTGGTCGCCGCTTACGCCGACGCTTCCTTTACGCGGCTGTCGGACGGGAGGATCGACGCGCACGCCTGGGGGTCGCTGGCGATGCTGGCCGACCTCTGGGAATCGGGGCTGATCGAGGAGCTCAATCTCGGCAGTAGATCCCCGACCGAATTGGCACAGATCGAGCACGGCCTCAGCTACCACCAGGTCAACCGGCGGGCTGGGCTCTTCAGGATCGGTGGTTTTCTCCGCGAGGAAGCAGGTCGGGGCAGGCAGAGGGTCTACTCGCTCACCGACCGCGCGCGCCGCGGCGTGGCCTTGATCGCCGGGATCGGCCGCTGGCGTCGCCGCTACGTCGTCCCGAAGGGGACGCCGGGGCTGACCGCTCGGGAAGCTGGGGGAGTGCTGCGGACCGCGTTGCCTCTGGTCACCTTGCCGGACTACGGAGGCAAGTGCCTCGGGATCGAGATCGCCCCACCGAGAGGTAAGGGAGACGAGGCCGATGCCGTTTGGGCGATGGTCGAAGCCGAGGGCACCGTGCTCAGCTGCGAGGGTCCGCTATCCGAGGTCGACGGCCACGCGCGCGGCCCGGTCCAGGCGGTCGTCGACACGATCCTCGACGGCCCTCACAACGGACTGAAGCTGGAGGGCGATGAGCAGCTGATCACCACCTGCTTCGAGCGCCTTCACGCGATCCTCTGGAGGCCGGAGCTCGACGACACCGCCGAGCTCAGCTACAGCTGATTGGGCGCGGCGGCCTGGGCGAGGGCGGTCATCGCCTCGACCTTGGCGCTGGCTAGGCCGCGGACGACGATCGTGTCGAGGGGGCCTTCGTAGGCGCTGAGGGTGTCCTGGGCGGCGGCGGCGTTGGGGGCGGCGACGCCGACGGTGCCCTCGGGCTCGCCGAGGCGGTCGAAGTGGTCGCGGTAGCCCTTGTGGAGGTCGCGGTAGAAGGACTCCTCCTTGGCCAGTCGCTCGGCGGCGTCGGAGCCGACGGCGGTACGGACGTAGCCGAAGACGCGGGGGGTGTCGCGGCTGGCGTCGCGGGCGCCGGCCTCGACCTTCTCGCGGGCGCCGGCGGCGAAGTCCGGGGTCATCCAGTTGAAGAAGACGCCGTCGTAATCGCTGCCGGCGAGTTCGCACATCTTCGGGCCCATCGCGGCGAGGACTAGTTTCACGCCGGGGAGGAGCTCGCGCAGCTGCGGCAGCGCCTCGCGCATCTTCGTCAGCGGCTTCTTGGTGAAGCCGGCGCCGACGCCGAGCCAGAGCTTCGCCGGGTCGATGCCGAACTCCTCAATGTCGGCGGCGATCTGCTCGGGCGGGGTGCGGTCGAGGGCGATCACGGCGACGCCGAGCTCGACCCCCGGTGCGGCGGCGGCGAACTCCGCCAGCGTCGCCAGCCCTTTTGCCCCCGGGTGGTCGTTCGACCACATCGACTCGTAACCGAGCTCGGCGCAGCGCGCCGCCAGCGACCGCGCCACCTCGGGGTCCAGTCCTGCCGCAACGCCGAACGCTCTACTCACCGCTTGCCGCCTCCTCCAATTCGCTTGCGCGCGCGGCTACCCGTTTCGCGTCGCGCTCAAAGAGCGCCACGCACTCGATGTGCGGGGTCTGGGGGAACATGTCGACCGGTCTCACGCGGGCCAACTTATAGCCCGCCTCGGTGAGCTGGGCGGCGTTGGGGGCGAGCGTGGTCGGGTTGCAGGAGACGTAGACGATCTTCTCCGCCTCGCACTCGAGCACCCGGCGGACGATCTTCTGCGAGAGGCCGGCGCGGGGCGGGTCGACGACGACCACGTCGGGCTTGCCCGCCTTCTCGACCAGCGGCCGCACGCTCGTGCGGGCGTTGCCGGCGAGGAAGTGGACGTTCTCGATCCCGTTGGCGCGGGCGTTGCGCTCGGCGTCTTCGATCGCCTCGGGGACGATCTCCAGTCCCCAGACCTCGCCCGCCTGCGCGGCCATCGTCAGCCCGATCGTGCCGATCCCGCAAAAGAGGTCAAAGACCCGCTCTCGACCGCTCAGGCCCGCGTACTCGGCGGCGACCGCGTAGAGGCGCTCGGCCATCTCGGTGTTGGTCTGGAAGAAGGCGCCGTGGGAGATCTCCAGCTTCAGGCCGCAGAACTCCTCGCGCAGGCGCTCCTCGCCGAGAACGCCGGTCGGGCCGTCGGTGCTGCCGGCGCTGTCCTCGACGATCGTGTGAAGGTCAACGGGTGGTCGCGGGAAGCGCGCTTTCGAGGTCACCAGTCGGGTCTGGATCTGACCGGTGCGCCGGCCCTCGCGGACCGCGAGGTTGCGGAGGACGCCGCGCTGCTCGCGGCGGTCGAAGGCCGGCACCGCCTCGAGCCGCGCCCATTCGCGGACTGCGTTCCGCGCCTCGTTGCCGGCCTCGCTGGCGAGGTGGCAGTCGTCGGCGTCGACGGTGACGTCCCAGCGGCCGCGGGCGTGGAAGCCCAGTGTCAGCTCCTCGCCGTCCTCGCTTTCGCCGAACGAGTACTCGAGCTTGTTGCGGTAGCGCCACTGTTCCAGCGCCGGGACGATCTCCTCCAACTCGAAGCCCTCCAAGCCCCCGATCCGCCCCAGGGCGTCGGCGACCTGCTCCTGCTTGTAGCGGAGCTGCTGCTCGTAGGGCAGCCCCTGCCACGGCGCCCCCGGGCAGGGCTCGCCGCCGTGGACGCAGGTGTCGGGCAGGCGGTCGGCGCCGGCCCGCAGTAGCTCGACCGTCCGCGCCTCGGCGAAGCGCTTCTTGGGTTTCGTCACCTCGGCGCGGACGCGGTCGCCCGGCAGGGCGCCGGCGACGAAGACGACGAGGCCGTCAGCCCGAGCGACTCCCCGCCCGCCGAAGGCGAGGGAGTCGATCTCGAGCTCCAGCTGCTCTCCGCGCCGCGCTATGGCAGTGCTTTGCGCGCCTGTTTGGCGAGGCGCTCCAGCTCTTTGATCAGCGCGTCACGCTGTTTTTTGCCTTTTTTCACCAGTTCGGTGAGGAGTTTCTCGGCGTCGGAGCGGGTCATGCGGCCGCGTTTGACGGCGTCGTCGACGACGTCCTGGATGCGGTCGCGGCTCAGGGTCACGCTCTGCTCGAGGCTCTCGCGGAACTGCGCGACGCTCTTGTCGAGGCCGCTCGTCGCTTTGCTGGAGGCTTTGCGGCTCGAGCTCGATTTACCTTTGCTGCCGCCTTTTTTCGAGCCGGCTTTCGAAGTCGTTTTGCGAGCGGCTTTTTTGGCCGTTTTCCTGGCCTGGGACGCCGCTTTTTTGGTGCTGCTTTTGGCTTTCGATTTCGCCGAAGCTTTGGTGCTGGTGGATGCTTTCGACGATTTCGATTTTGCGCCGGCTTTGACTTTCGCTTTGGTGCTTTTCGATTTGCCGGCGGCTTTTTTGTCAGCCATTCAGGTTTGCCTCCATAGTCGGTTGTCCCGCTGGTGGGACCCGACTATCTCAATTCCGCAGGAGGTGTGACTCGGCGAGGCCGAACCGTGCCTGCACCGGAGCGTGATCGGAGAGGCGCAGCGCCCGTCCCTCGAGCGGCAGCTCGCGTTTCTCCGGCGGCCAATTGGTGGGCGCTTCGAGTTGCTCGAGGCCACGAGAGAGGACGTGGTCGATCGCGTCGGGCGCGGTGACCTCGCCCTCGAACCCGAACTCCTCGCGCAGGCGCTCGAAGATCCGCGGGTTCTTCGCCGGCCGCAGGTTGAAGTCGCCACCAAAGACGAGCGGCCGGCCGCCGGCCCACTCGGTTGCCGCCCGCGCCGCCCGCACCATGTCCTCGATCGCCAGCTTTGGCTGGTCGTTGGTCGTGTGGAGGTCGGCGAGACAGATGCCCGCGGCGGTGGTGGCGAAGGCCATCGAGCGCCGCTCGGGCGCGCCCTCGTGGATCGCGATCTCGCGCCTCTCGGCGATCCCGCCGAGCTTGCCCGGCACCCGGACGAGGATCAGGTTCGAGCCGCCCTCGCCGGAGGCCATCAGGTCCGGGTTCTGCCGCGCCAGCAAGCCCCGCAGCCCCCCGAGCTGGTTGCGGGAGGTCAGCGCCCGGTGCCACTCGGCCCCGCAGGCGCGCGCCAGCGGCTCGGCGAAGCGCGGCGGGCACTCCTGCAGCAGCGCCACGTCCCAGGCCGCCCCGGAGAGCAGCTGCGCGAACTCGGCGGTGAGGTCGCGATTGACTTGGACGTGGGTCTCGTTGCGCTCATCAAAGCGCAGCAGCCGCGACCGCCAGGTCCGCAGCCCCGGGTCCGGCGGGAAATCCCGGCCGTGAAAGAGATTCCAAACGAGGACGGTGAACTCCACCGGCGTAGTATCCGGCAGCTTGAAGAGGGACTTTTTAACCGGCGAAGAGCTCGGGGCGTTCGAGCTCGGGAAGCTGCTCGAGCGGGCGGCGGAGTTGAAAGCCGGGCGGCGCGCGGGCGTCGGCTCGGACTCGCTGCGGGGGCGCAGCGTGGCGCTGGTCTTTGAACGACCCTCGACGCGGACGCGGATCTCCTTCGACGTTGGCGTCGCCGAGCTTGGCGGTCACGGGGTGATGCTGCGTGGCGACGAACTGCAACTCGCCCGCGGCGAGTCGCCCGGCGACACCGCCCGCGTCCTCTCCCGCTACGTCGACGCGATCGTGATCCGCTCCGGCTCCCACGAGATCGTCGAGGGGCTCGCCGAGGCCGCCGAGGTCCCGGTCGTCAACGGGCTCACCCCGCTGCACCATCCCTGCCAGGCGATCGCTGACTTGCTGACCCTGCGCGAGCGCTTCGACGACCTCGCCGGCCTCCGCCTCGCCTACGTCGGCGACGGCAACAATGTCGCCCGTTCGCTGGCGATCCTCGGCGAGCTCGCCGACCTCGAAGTCGTCGTCGCGGCGCCGGACGGCTACCAGCTCGAGGAGGTCGCGGGGGCGAAGCTGACCGACGACCCGCGCGCTGCCGCCGCCGAAGCCGACGCTCTATATACGGACGTCTGGGTCAGCATGGGTGACGAGGAAGAGGAGCGCCGCCGCCTCGCCGACCTCGGCCCCTACCAGCTTGACGCCGACCTCCTCGCCGCCGCCAAGGAGCGGGCGATCGTTCTCCACTGCCTGCCGGCGCACCCCGGCCAGGAGATCACCGCCGAGGTCCTCTACGGCGAGCGCTCCGCCGTCTGGGACCAGGCCGAGAACCGCCTCCACGCGCAGAAGGCGCTGCTGGAGATGCTCTTGACCGAGGACGACTAGCGCCCCATGTATCCCGAGATCCACCTCGGCCCAATCACCCTGCAGACCTTCGGGCTGATGTTCGCCCTCGCCTTCCTCGGCGCCGGGGCGCTGATCTGGAAGCGGCTGGGGGAGATCGGCAAGCCGCCCGACTGGGCGTATGAGATGGGCTTCTCGGCGCTGGTCGGGGGCGTCGTCGGCTCGCGCCTCTACTTCATCGTCCAGAACTACAGCGAGGTCAAGAGCGACCTGATTGGCAACCTCTTCTCCGGCTCGGGCCTGGTCTGGTACGGCGGCCTGATCGGCGGAGTCGTCGCCGTCTGCCTCTGGGCCGCCTATCGCGACTTCCTCGGCCTCGCCCTGCTCGACCTAGCGGCGCCGGCTCTGGCTCTCGGCTACGCGATCGGCCGCTGCGGCTGCCAGCTCTCCGGCGACGGCGATTACGGCAAGCCCTGGGACGGCCCCTGGGCGATGTCCTACCCGGACGGGACGGTGCCGACCGAGCGCACCGTCCACCCGACCCCGATCTACGAGACGCTGGCGATGGGCCTCGGTGCCTGGGTCCTCTGGCAGCTGCGCGACCGGGTCCGGGCGGGGGTCCTCTTCGCGATCTATCTCCTCTATGCGGGAGCGGAGCGCTTCCTGGTCGAGTTCCTGCGCCGCAACAGCACCGACGCGCTCGGCCTGACCACCGCCCAACTGGAGAGCATCGCGATGATGGTGGCCGGAGCGGTCTGGATCGCTATCGTCGCCCGTCGCCACGGAGGCATCTCCCGTCCAGTGGCGAACGAAGCGGTTGGAGCTTCTGCCTAGCGCCCCGAGCTCCAACGGATCGGTGCTATCTTGCGCAAAATCTTTGGAGCGGTTTTATGGGGGAGGATGCGGGATTCATGTCGGCAATTGACGTAAAGAGCGAGGGCCCTTCGGCCCGCACGGTAGGAGCGATTCTCGACGACGCGGCCGAGCGGATCCACGCCGCCGGAGTCGATGATGCGCGCACCGACGCCGAAGTGCTGGTCGCCGACGCGCTTGGCGTCGAGCCGAGCCAGCTCTCGGTCGAGAGTGCCGGCGAGGTCGGCGCCGAGGCCGCCGAGAAGATCGAGGCGAATGTCCAGCGCCGGGTCGAACGCGAGCCGATGGCCTACATCCTCGGGCGCGCTCCCTTCCGCAACCTCGAGATCTACGTCGACGAGCGGGTGCTCTGGCCGCGCCGCGAGACCGAGCTCCTGGTCGAGGTCGGGACGACGCTGCCCGAGGGCGCCCGCGTCCACGAGGTCGGCACCGGCTCCGGCGCAATCTCCCTCGCCCTGCTCTCCGAGCGGCCCGACCTGCGCGTCACCGCCTCGGACCTTTCGCCCGAAGCGGTCGAAGCGGCGCGCGAGAACGCCGAGCGCCTCGGCCTCGATCTTGAGGTCAGCGTCGCCCGCGGTCTGCCCGAGTCGGTCGAAGCAGAAGACGTCGACCTGGTGATCGCCAACATGCCCTACGTCACTGACGAGACGATCTACGACCGCACGCCGGAGATCCAGAAGGAGCCGCGGATCGCGGTGACCGGCGACTGCGGCGAGGACGGGCTCGGGGTGATCCGCAGCGTCATCGACTCAACCCCGTCGGGCTGGAAGATGGCGATGGAGCACGACACCCACCACGGTCCGGCGATGCGCGAACTGCTGCGCGACGCCACTACCCTGCAGGACTATGAAGGGGACGACCGGGTCACCGTTGGCTACCGGCCCTGAGCCGGGCGACCGTTCGGTCGCCGTATCAACCGAGGAGCAGCGGCGGGCCAAGCTCGAGCGCCTGCGCGCGGAAGGGATCGACCCGTATCCGCACGCCTTCCCCGGGCGGACCCACGTCGAGGAGATCGAGCGCGAGCACGACCCCGCCGAGCTTGGCGAGGGCGAGCACGAGCAGTTCACCTACCGGGTGATGGGCCGAATCACCGGCAAGCGCGGCCACGGCAAGACCGCCTTCCTCGACGTCCGCGACATCACCGGCACGATCCAGGCCTACGCCCGCAAGGACGTGCTCGGCGAGGAGGCGTTCGCGCGGGTCGAGGACCTCGACGTTGGCGACCTGGTCGGGATTGAGGGGCCGCTGCACGTGACCAAGCGCGGGCAGCTGGCGATCGGCGTGCGCGAGTGCACGCTGCTGGCGAAGGCGCTGAAGGACCCGCCCGACCTCTTCCACGGCATCTCCGATCCCGACACCCGCTACCGCCAGCGCGAACTCGACCTGATGGCCAACGAGGACTCGCGCGAGATCTTCAAGAAGCGCAACCAGCTGACGCTGGGGATCCGCAACTACATGAACGACCGCGGCTGGATCGAGCTGGAAACGCCGGTGCTGCAGGTGCTGACCGGCGGCGCCGCGGCGCGTCCATTCACCACCCACCACAACGCGCTCGACCGCGACCTCTTCCTGCGCACGGCGACCGAGCTCTACCTGAAGCGGGCGATCGTCGGCGGCTTCGAGGACGTCTACGAGTTCGGCAAGTTCTTCCGCAACGAGGGGATGTCGCCCCAGCACAACCCCGAGTTCACGATGCTGGAGATGTTCGTCGGCGGCGCCGACTACCACGGCGTCATGGAGTTCATCGAGGGCCTGGTCTCAACGGTCGTCCAAGAGGTGATGGGGACGACGAAGGTGATGCGCGACGGCGTCGAGATCGACTTCGCCGCACCCTGGCCGCGGGTCCGCCTGCGCGACGAGCTGCAGCGGGAGATCGGGCTCGACATCTACGAGGCGAGCCGGGACGAACTGGCCGAGGCGGCCGGCGACAGCGCCGGCCCCGATGACGACTGGGCCGGCGTCGTCGACACCCTGCAGGGCAAGTTCGTCGAGCCGAAGCTCGTCCAGCCGACCTACATCATCGACCTGCCGATCGACATCTGGCCGCTGGTCAAGGTCCACCCGGAGAGCGACCGCGTCTGCGAGGCCTTCGACGGGATCGTCGCCGGGATGGAGATCGTCGGCGGCGGGACCGATCTCAACGATCCGATCGAGCAGCGCGAGCGCTTCATCAAACAGCGCCAGCGCCAGGAGACCGGCGCCGAGCCCGATCCGCACCCCAACGACGAAGAGTTCGTGCGGGCGCTCGAATACGGGATGCCGCCGGCCAGCGGTTGCGGGCTTGGAATCGACCGCCTGCTGATGATCATGACCGGGGCGAAAACGCTCCGCGACGTGATCATCTATCCCGCCATGCGCGAGGTGAAGTCAGCGCGTTAGCGCCGCCTCGAGGTGCTCGAGGCAGTTGCTCCAGCCGTATTCGTGCCGGTGCACGGCTTCGATGTCGCGGAGGCCGCTGTGGGTCATCCGCACCGTGGTGACCCCGGCGGCTTCCTCGAAGTCGAGCTCGATCAGGGTCTCGCGGTCCTCGCCGTCCCAGGTCCAGGTGAAGGCGAGGCGGGTCGGCGGCTCGATCACCGTGTAGTGACCGCTGCCACCGATTTCCCGGCCGGCGGCGGGGTCGCGCATGACGACGCGGACCGCGCCGCCGAGGCGGAGGTCGACCTGCGCCTCCGGCGTGTCCCAGCCGTGCTCGGCGTGGAACCAGCGGCGCAGCACCTCCTCGCTGGTCCAGGCCTCGAAGACGGCCTCGGCGGGGGCTCGGAAGGCGCGCTCGATCCGCAGCGTCTCGCCGCTCACCGGCTGCCTTGTTCTCGGCGCTTCATGCTCACCGCGACCCATGCTCTCACCGCCAGCAGGCCGCCGCTGGGCCCAGCCACCAGCGGCAGCAGCTCCTCCAGCGGCATCCCGGCGACGTGGGCAGCGGGGATCACGTGCTGCTGGCGCCGCGCTGCGAGGCGGAGGCGTCGGAGAGGGCGGCCTCGAAGACGGTGGCGTCGTCGTATTCGTCGTGGCGGTTCCACCAGACGTAGGCCTGGGTCTGCGGGTATCCCTGCGGCGAGTCCTCCCAGATCTCCTGGCGGCCGAGCGCGGTGATGTCGAGGTAGGCCCAGGGGGTGCCGAGCGCCTCGTCGCCGCGCTTGTCGACGAAGTAGGTGCGGTAGACCTGGCCGTCGTCGTCGCGGTAGAAGGCGTTGGTGCCGTGCCATTCGTCGACCCCGAAGTCGGCGTCGAAGCCGTCGGTGATCGTGTACCAGGGCATCTCCCAGCCCATCCGCTCCTTGAGGCGCGCAATCTCGGCCTGCGGCGCGCGGCTGACGTTGGCGAAGGTGGTGTCGCGGGCGTTGAGATGGGCGAGGTGGGTGACCTGGTCGGCCATCAGGGAGCAGCCGCGGCAGCCGGCCTCGGGCCAGCCGTCGACGCCGGGCTCGAAGAAGAAGCGGTAGAGGATCAGCTGGCGGCGACCCTCGAAGAGGTCGAGCAGGCTCACCGGCCCGTCCGGCCCCTCGAAGCGGTAGTCCTTCTCCACCGCCATCCGCGGCATCCGCCGGCGCTCGGCGGCGAGGGCGTCGCGGGCGCGGGTCAGCTCCTTCTCTTTCACCAGCAGCTCCTCGCGAGCGGCGTCCCACTCCTGGGGCGATACGACCGGCGGCATGTTCATTTCTGCTCCTTCTCGTTGAGGTAGTCATCGACGGCGTCGAACAGGCGCGTCCAGACGGCGCGCTGGCGCTCCATCCACTCGGCCGCCCCCTCGAGCGCCTGCGGCTCGAGCGAGAGGCGGTGCGTGCGGCCCTCGATCACGCGGCTGACGACACCGGTCTCCTCCAGGACCTTGAGGTGCTTGGAGATCGCCGGCTTGGAGACGTCGAAGCCGCGGGTCACTTCGCCGACGGTCGCCGGCCCGGGGGCGAGCCGTTCGACGATCTCGCGGCGGATCGGGTGGGCGAGGGCACGGAATGGATCGTTAACCATTTGGTTAACAGTAGCGGATGGGGGAAGCGGGGGGACGAACCCGCAGCGGCGGGCCTCGGCCCTGCCGCGCTAGTAGGAGCGGAGCAGGCCGCCGTCGATCGGGATGACGGTGCCGGTGATGTAGGCGGCGCGGTCGGAGCAGAGGAAGGCGACGAGGTCTCCGTACTCCTCGACCGTGCCGAGGCGGCCCGCGGGCACTTCCTCCCGGGCGGCTGCTTCGACCACCTCAATCGAGCCGCCGAGCTCGGCCATCCGGTCGGTGGCGAAGCGGCCGGTGGCGACCGTGTTGACGGTGATGCCGCCGCCGGCGACCTCCCGCGCGAGCGTCTTCAGGAAGCCGACCGTGGCCATGCGGTGGGAGTTGGAGAGGTTGAGCGCGGGGTTGACCTCGATCGTCGTGGTGGAGCCGACGTTGACGATCCGCCCCCAGCCCTCGCCCCGCATGCCGGGGACGACGGCCCCGGCGAGGATCCGCGGCGCCAGGACCAGCGAGCGATAGGCCTCCTCCCATTCCTCGAAGCCATGGTCGAGGGCGCCGCCCGGCGGAGGCCCGCCGGTGTTCGTCACCAGGATGTCGACCGAGCCGAGCGCCTCGGTGACCTCGAGCGGCAACCACGCCAAACGCTCCAGGTCGGTCGCGTCAGCCACGAACGTCTCAGCCCCGGGAATGTCCGCCGCCGCCTCCTCCAGCCGCTCCTGCGAGCGACTGGCCAGAGCGACCCGCGCCCCCTCCCGCGCAAGAGCAGCAGCCACGCCCCGGCCAATCCCCCTGCTAGCGCCCATAACCAGAGCAACCCGTCCCTCAAGACCAAGATCCATGCCCCAGACCCTAGATGAGCGGGTCCGCAACCAGGCACACCTGGATGACGCACCTGGCACTGCGCATCTCTGCGTCCTCGGGCTTGCCTTTGCCACCAGCAAAGGCTGCGCCCTGCGTCCTTGATCTGCTTGGCCAGGCACGCCCCCAGGCGCACCTGGTTGCGGACCCGCTCATCTAGCCCCACCCACGCCGCTCAAACCCCGCTGCGCGGGTAACCTTCAGGTCGAGCGCCCGTAGCTCAGTGGTCAACGGGTCCTTTCGGGGGCCCAAAGAGCGTCGGTCTTTCAAGCCGAAGGTCGCGGGTTCGACTCCCGTCGGGCGCATTCCTTGGTGTTCCGGGCCGTGCCGCGCATTGCGCAGTGCAGAGCCAAGTCTTCGGTCTGGCGGCGGATCGACGTTCCGGCGGCGTCCGGGCGATTCCGCGCGGTTCCAAGGCGTCTCCGTCTCATTTCCGTCTCATCGACGGGAACGAGCACGGCCTGCCCATCCGACTCCAGTGGTACCAATTGTGGTTGCAGAGATACCGAAACGAAGGATCGGGGAGCCGATGACGCAGGCGAAGGGCGTAATCCCGCGAGGCGAAGACAAGGAGCTGCTGTACAAAAATCCGCAGACGTGCGGCTATTTCGTCTTTGCGAAGCTCAAACCCGAACTTGATCGGGCCGCGCTTGAGGGCCTTTTCGGCTCCCTTGACCAATTGATTGCGGCTTTAGTTGAGCGTGAAGCCCCCGGCGAGGGAATGGAGAAAGGTCGCAAGGTTGCTGCAGTCGCTGTTGGCCTCGCCCCTTCCCTGTTCGAGCCAGAACGGTTCACGCCTCCGCTTGCCAAGCCGGCAGGGTTTCGTACCAGCGCCCCCTTTGGGGCTGAACTTCCTGAAGTTGCAACGCCCCCGCCTTACGACGTCGCCCCGCTTTCGGAAGCTCCGAAGGTCGAGGCCGACATCCTCTTCTACGTTGCCGCGACGATGGAGGCGCGGGTTAACCACTTCCTGTCTGAACTTGCAGCGCTACCCGCGATCCAAGGGCTCGACCTCGAGCGCGGCTATCAACGGCTCGATGGGACCGAGCCCTTCGGTTACAAAGATGGCCTACGCAACATCAAGAGCTCGGAACGTTCCACCAGGGTCTTCGTCCATCGCGACGATCGTCATCTTGAGGAGCCTCAATGGGCCGACGACGGCACCTACCTGGCCTTCATACGAATCGTCCAGAATCCCGAGGCCTTCGCCGCCCTCCCCGACGATGCGGCTCGCGACGCTGTAATTGGTCGCCTCAAAAACGAGAACGGTGATCGACTGGATTTAGCTGGCAAAGACATTGACCCTCACGACGAGCCGCCGGACCCTCCGCAGCCTCCCAGCGGTCACGTTGCCAAGGTCGGTCCACGTGGAAGTCACGACGACAATGAGATCTACCGCCGGGGGCTCCCTTTCGTGGAAACCGTGGAAGGGCGGCTACGCGTTGGACTTCAGTTCGTCAGCTTCCAAGCCTCTCTGGATCAGTTCGACGTCATCTTCAATGACTGGGCCATGAACTCGAACTTCCCCCTGTCTGAAGTCGGTCGTGATGCGCTTCTTGACCCGAGCAAAGGCATCGTGACTTTCGAGAAAGTCGGGTTTTCTTCGTCCCGCCCTACGATCCTGGAGGCCTCGCTGCTGCCGTGCTGCGTCCAGAACCTGGAGGCGGAAAACCCAAAACCGGCAAGGTCGTCGTTCGCAAGAGGATTGTTGACCCCAGCGATCCATCACGGCGCTTCGAGCGAGGCGGCTTCACCTTCCAGATCAACGACGGGAACGGCCAGCCGGTCGGTGGTCAATTCACCACCGATTCCACTGGCCGTGCGCTTGCTCCCGAGGAGTTGACCATCGGAGAGACCTACACGCTCCAGGAGGTCTCTACGCCGTTCGGGGAAAAATTGCAGCTTGTAAATGTCTCGTTCGCCATGGACCGGCCTCACAAGGAGCTCGCGATCGAGAACCGTTTCTCCCAGCCGAATAACCAGTACGGTGCCTGAGGCGTGGCTAAGCAGTAGCTGACGCTGTCTCTTGCGCCCGAGCGTTAGCGCTTGAGCTTGTCGGCTAGCTTCCCGACCTCGCCCATCGACGACCCGAGCGCTTCCGCGATCCGGCTGACGGTGCCCCACGCTGGATTCGACTGACCGCGCTCGATCAGCGAGAGGGTGCCGGTGGTAATGCCAGCCTCATGGGAAAGCGCTTCCTGCGTCAGCCCGCGTTTCTCACGGAGCTGTCGGATCGCATTACCGAGCGCGGGCTGAGGTTCGTCGGCGCGTCCCATGATCAATTACAGGCTTTCAATCGCCTGGGTTTAGCGCCATCTGATTAACCACTAGTGGTTTACCGACAAAACGGTGCTAGGCTTTGGATCTCAGACAAAAGCGCCCCCGCGCTGGTGGAACAGCCGGGGGCATGGCACAGGAAGGGGTACTTCCCATGCACGACAAGCCTAAAGGCGCCGGCCGTAATGGCGCCCCCACCACCACCGATCAGGACGATCGCGACCAGGCGGCGGTCCTACACGAAGTTCTGTTCATCTACCCCGAGGTGCTGACGCTCGATGAGCTGGCGCGTCAGCTGGCCTTCGGCTCCGATGCATTTGTCCAGCGCGACCGGATCGAGCGAGCCGTCCGCGACCTCGGGGGAGCCGGCCTTTTGCAACAGGTCGGACCTCTCGTCCTCCCGACCAGAACCGCCGTGGTCTTCAACCAGCTGGTGGAACTCTGATGGACGGAAGGAACGTCGACCGAGAGGTCGGGAGGAAGCTCGGCAGGAACCTGTGGATGGCCCGCCGCCGTGCGGGCTACTCCCAAGAAGCGCTGGGCGCCCTCTGCGGCCTACACCGCACCGAGATCGGCTTTGTCGAGAACGGCGAGCGTCTGCCACGGGTGGACACGCTGCTGAAGTTCTCTGGCGCCCTCGGCGTGGGCGCAGAGAAGCTGCTTGACGGGATCGAGTGGATTCCACCTGGTCCGACCGCGGGTGGGAGCTTCGTGGTGAAGAGGGCGGCATGAGCGACACGATGGTCTCGACCGTCCGGCTCTCAAGGGAAATGGCGACCGCGCTGAGCGCGGTCGCCCGAGCCGACGAGATGCCCGTATCCGAGGCCATTCGAGAAGCCATCGACAGGCACATCGCCATCCGAAGAGCTGACCACGCATTCCAAGAACGCCTGAAGAAGTGCCTCGATGAAGACCGAGAGGTCCTGGAACTCCTAGCGGAGTAGCCACCAATGACCCCTCACGCACTATCACCGGGTGGTTCCATGCCTCCACGAAGCCGTGGCGTCGACGTCCAGCCACCGGCCTAGCGTCCTCAGCGCGGCGGGCTGACTCCGCATTATCTCGTCGCCTCAGGGGAGGCTGACCGGGAGGGTCCTGTCGCCCGCAGCGTTTCGAGGACCGACGGCGTGACCTAATAGGAGCCTGCGAAAGCCCCACCCGGTTCTGTCCGCCGCCGATCCGACCGACAAACCCAATGCCAGGGAGGCAGCCAGCAGTGATCACGATCGGGATCGACCCCCACAAAGACACCCACACCGCCGCGGCGGTCGAGGACGCGAGCGGCCAGCTGCTCGGCGAGCTGACCGTGCCCGGCACAGAGGCCGGCCACGCGCGCCTGCTTGCCTGGGCGCATGAGCTGGCCGGAGACGGCGGCGCGGCCCGCTTCGCGCTGGAGGATTGCCGCCACGTCAACGGCCGCCTCGAGCGCTTTCTGGTGGCCGCCGGCGAGGTGGTGCTGCGGGTCGGCACGCGGTTGACCGCTCGCGCCCGAAAGACCGCCCGCACCGTCGGCAAGTCCGACGCGATCGACGCCCTGGCGGTCGCCCGGGCCGCTCTGCGCGAGCCCTTCTTGCCACAGGCCAACCACGATCCCGCCTTGCGCGAACTGAAGCTCTTGGTCGACCACCGCGAGGCCCTGGTGGGTGAGCGCACCGCCCACACCTCGCGCCTGCGCTGGCTCCTCCACGACCTGGGCGAGGGCCTTGAGCCCTTTGCCCGGACGATCAACCGCGAGCAGGTCCGCCGTGGCCTCGCCCAGCGCCTCGGCCGCTTCGGCGAGGGCGTACAGGTGCGGGTCTGCCGCGAGCTGCTGGCGCGGATCGGCGAGCTAACCCGCGCCATCGACGCCTTGCGCACCGAGATCGCGGCGAAGCTTCGGCCGATGGCCCCGGGCCTTCTGGCGATTTCCGGCGTCGGCGATCTGGTCGCCGCCCGCATCCTGGTCGAGGTCGGTGGGGCCGGGCGCTTTGCCTCTGACGCCGCCCTGGCGCGTCACGCAGGCTGCGCGCCGATCGAGGTCTCCTCGGGCCGGGTCCGCCGCCACCGCCTCTCGCGCATGGGTAACCGCAAACTGAACGCGACGCTGCATGTCGTCGTCTTGACCCAGGCCCGGGTGCATCCTCCGGCTCGCGCCTATCTGGCCAAGAAGCGGGCCGAAGGAAAGTCCAACAAGGAGGCGTTCCGCTGTCTCAAACGACACCTGGTCCGGGTCGTCTTCCGGGCTCTGCAGGAGTCGGCGTCAGAGCCTGCGCCCGCCTAAGCTCATACCGCCGAAGGCGCCGTTCCGGTTACCGATCTAGATTTCGCTTCCATGTCTACCGACGAGAACGAAGCGGTGGTGCGCCGCTTCTACGACGAGCTCTGGAACAGGTGGGGGCTGGAGGTGGCCGATGAGGTCGTCTCCGAGACAGTCGAATTCAGGGGCTCGCTGGGGAAATGGGCCCGGGGCAGGAATGCTTTCAAGGCCTATGTCGAGGCACTGCGGCGGGCGTTTCCGGATTGGCGAAATGAGATCGACGAGATGGTTGCTGCCGGGGACCGAGTCGCGGTCCGAATGACTTGGAGCGGCACTCACGAAGGCACGATCGACGGCATCGAGCCGACGGGGGCACGAGTCGAATACTGCGGCGCAGCCTTCTTCCTGATCAAGTCCGGCGTCATCGAGAAGGCGTGGGTGGTGGGCGATACCAATGCGTTTTGGCAAACGCTCCGGGAGGCTTGTTAGCTCCCTTTCGGCCCAGGCAGTCGGCTAGTCGCTCTATCTGTTCTTCTTCAATTTCTTGATCTATATCCCCAGCAACACCGTCGTCTCTCAGAGGTGTCCTTGACATAGGAGCGACCCTCCGGATTCGGACTTTTCGGGCCGCTCCTCCCGTCCCTCCGGGCAGCGAATTTTGGCACGGCTTCGCCGTGCTGAGGCTGCCCTTAAGGAGGGCCGGGAGGGGTCTGACCTTCGGTCGTCTGGACGGCATCGGGATGAAGCCGATGCAACCGCCGCTGGCTTTGGACATAGGGGGCATGGAGAGGAAAGCGAGCAAGCCCAGCTTCTTCACCGAGCGCACCCTCGCCGACTTCCTAGCCGTCTCTGACCGCACCGTCCGCAACTGGATCAAGAGCGGGAAGCTGCCCAGCTACAAGTTCGGCGCGGCGCGGCGAATCGACCCCACCGACGTCGAGGACTTCCTCGCTCGGCATCGGGACGAGGCAGCATGAGGCGCGAGAAGCCGATCAAACGCCGCAACCCCTCTGGGGAGATCGTGTGGATGGCCCGCTACACGGGGAGGGACGGCAAGCGCCATATCGCGAAGCCGACCTGGAACCGCGGCAAAGGCACCTTCAGGCGAAAGGCCGATGCGCAGAAAGCCATCGACCAGGCATACGGCCTTTCGGATCGGCCGGACACCCTCGGCGACTACGCGGCGACCTGGACCGAGCGCCATCCGCGGTCGGAACGAACGAACGCAACGAACGACCACCGCATCAGCCGGGTTGCCGACGTAGAGATCGAGGGCATCCCCTTGAAGGACTGGCCACTACGCGAGCTGCGCCGCCGCCACACGCTGGCGCTGGTCGACCACATGCTGAGAACCGAAGGTCGAGCAACCACGGGCGCGGTCGGCATCATCCGCTCGCTCTCGGCCATGACCGAGGACGCCATCACCGATGAAGTCTGCGACCTCAACCCCTTCAAGGGGGTGCGGATCAGAGCCAACGACCCGAGGGCAAAGAAGAAGCCCCGCCCGATCCGCGTCTTCACCTTCGAAGAAATGCACCGCTTCGCCAAAGCGGCGGGGGAGAACGAGGCGATGGTCCGCATCTTCACCGACTGCGGCCTGAGGTTGGGGGAGGTGCTGCCCCTTCGCCGCGAAGACTTCGACGGCGAGACGCTCCAAGTCCGCCGCACCGCCCACGAGGGACAGATCCTCGAGGGGACGAAGACCGACCACGGCGAGCCCGACGCCGGCCGCGTCGTCCCGGTGCCCGCGACCCTCGCCTGGATGCTCGAAGCCCAGATCAACCTCAACGGCCCTGACTGCCAGCTCCTCTTCCCAACCCCGCGCGGCCGCCTCTGGCGCGAGCGCACCTTTTACCGCGACCTCTGGAAGCCAGCCCAGGAAGCCTCCGGCCTAGATATCCGCCCGCATGAGTGCCGGCACAGCTTCGTCACTCACCTTCGCGCCTCTGGCATCAACGACGCAGATCTAGCCGAGATCGCGGGCCACCGTGTAGAGACGATGCTGGCGCGATATACGCACGCCATGCACTCCAGCTTTGGAGCTGTGCGGGAGATCATCAAGTAGGGCAAGTGAAATCCCCGGTTCTCAACGGGAATTTTCCAGTACCCTTCGCGGAGCTTGTGCGGAACCCAACCAGCCGAGTCATCTCTCTTCCCGATTTGCATCACACAAATTAGGCAGCCACCTAGATGTCTTTCGACTTGATCGCCGCGCTCTTTGCATCCGTTTCAGCTCATCACTCGTCCGTCGGCCAAACCGGCGGGCTATCTCCGGCTGAGTCCCTGACCACCGCAATAACGATGGAGGGTTTGCTTTTTGCCGCTTTTGCGGTTGGAACCAAGCTAACCGAGGTGACTGAGGAGGGCAGAAGCCCATTCTTCTCTCAAGCATGGTTTGGCTGGTGCATTGTCGGGGTTATTTCGATCGTTGCGATAGCCGCGTTTGCGAGCTGGTGGGAAGTGTTTGGAACAGAATGCGTGAAGAGCTTCGGGCACTTAATCCTTGGCGCTGGATTGGCCCTCGGGATCATTGCCCAACCCATCTTCGCCGCAGTCATCAATGTCGAGTCCAAGAGGGTCTGAAATGACGGCGACCTTTATGACTGGAGCGGAGCGGGACCGGGCGGAGGCAGTGGGGGTTCCAAAGTATCTACGCGGCAAACGGTTTCGGACGCTGAGAGAGGGGCACATCTATTCAGCTCTAGATGCGGGTGTTGCCTCTATGCAAGCTCTCGGCTTTCCGGATCCTCACAATGGCCGGGTCTTGGCAAGTCTGGCGGTCATCTTGATCGCGAACGACGAGAAATCTCTTGGCGATATGCGGAAGAGAAAGATCGCCGCGATAGCTAAAGGGTCAGAGGAGCAAAGAAAAGAGTTTCTAGAACTGGTCGCCTTCGAAATTACTGAACGCTACTTAGCTGCCAGAAGAGGTCAGGTACCTGTTGAGTCCAAACTCACGTCCCCTGCTGCGCTTGTGGATCAGTTGGGTGGCATCTTTGAGGAGATGGCCGAGCGGGGCAAGGCTATGACCCACGTCTCAACCATGAATGGCGAGATGGCAGTGAGCTTCGAAAAAGACATGCCCGACCCCGTAAATATCGCGGAAGCTTTGATTGATGGAGTCGTTGGAACTTACGAGTCGCTCGTTCCCACGGTTTCAGAGAATGGAGATCTTCCAACGGCTGTTGAACTGAAGGCCATTGCAAAGGCGGCATTTCTGCGGCTAGGGGTGGAGGACCTACAGGAACTTACTGCCAATCATGGGATCGAAGACCTGCCGAGTAAGGCGGCGATGGCCGAGGCCCTAGCCGATCGTTATTCAGATGACCTGGAGGAGGTCGCCAAGCTTACGTTGCGCGAATCTGAAGGAGATCCTTCTTTTGGTCTTGTGACTAGATTGCTTCCCCTGAGCTCGGCACCCAGCATTGCCGCAGCACGAGCCGCTTTTGATTCTCTACGCGGACGCTATTTTGAGGTACGGCCCGCGGTCTTTTTCGTGTTCGGGGAGGTTTCGCTCTCCAACGACGAAAGATTCCTGACGATAGGAGGGGCCATTCGCTCATTCTCCGTGACTCCAGTGGAGTACGGCGACAAAGCAGAGTTGAATGCAAGACCGAGGACCGATGACATCTCCATTGTTCTTCAGTCAGACCTGGAATGGGCAACTGTGACGGCTCGCCGGGCGTCTGATCTGGGTCATATTGGAGCTGTGCTGAGGAGAAGTGGTGAGGTAACGCCCGGTCCGGGAGTAGCTGCACCGGACCCTCTCCCGCAAATTCCTTACAGCTCCTGGGATCCCCGATCTCTATGGGTTCTAGATCTCTTTCGACGAGATCTTCAGGCAGAGACTTTGAAGCTGGAGAATACGCTGATGGCCAATTTCGATTCCTCGAAAGCGGCGGATCCTCAAGATGAGAGCGATGAAGCTAAGCCCCGATTGGCATCCGTGAAATTACGAGGCATGCAGCTCCAGGATCACCCGGAGGTTTGTGCGCGAATTGTCGGCCGCGCGCATCTCAAAGATGTTGAGTTCCGGCTTCGAAAAGTGACCGACCAGACGCAAGGATTCTCCACCCTGACGAGGGTCCGCCTGTCCTGGGAACGAGACCACATTGCTGTTCTTACGGGCGCAGACGGGGATAACCTGGACGTAGAACTCCACAGACGCCTAGTTCGCCTCGTGCGTGACGCAGTAGATAAGCCTCTAAGCCAGGCACTGATCCCCATCTTGAAACGCGTAGAGGACCGTGCAGGAGAATCCGACATACAAGCGGGCGCTGACGGCGTCTTAACCGGCCCGGCCGCGCCTACGCAAGCGACCGAAGCCTCTCAGCAGGACGAGGGAACCCAGGAGGCTGCCTGATGGCTGTGGTCCCGATGAGCATGTTTGTCGAGTTCACCGTTGCTCAGGGCACGTCAAGGGTCGCCTGTGTCGCGGATTCTAAACGGGATTATGACCCGAGGTTTGACTTCTACAAAGGATTTAGGGAGAGGGCAGTACGTCAGCTGGTCCAGGGCTGGAATTCTCAAGCGTTTAGAGCCTCCCTTCGAGAGGTGAGAAACGCACGCAAGCAAGCTAGCTATGAGGAATGCCGTGCTGGCCTCACTAAATGGGCCCGGAATAAAAATTTGAGCGCAAGGCGAGCCCATAATGGCACCTGGGAAGCTGCCGGCCTGGAAATTCGCGTGAATCCGGAGCTTCGCCTCGTAGTAGACGGAGACAAATTCCTCGTAAAGCTCTATTTCAAAGCTGAAGAGATATCTGCCAGCCGACTAGAGAACACCTTATTTCTGCTGTCAGAGGTTGCGCCTAAAGGGGCGACGGCAGCGATTCTCGATACTCGGAGAGGCCAGCTTCTCACTGGCTCTGATCAGGACCCAACTCTCGATGCCCTGCTCAGCTCTGAAGCAGCAGCCTTTAGCTCTCTGCTGTGAACCCTAGTCCGCAAGTCGTGGTTGGTCGGAACTATGTCTGAATCAATTCCTTTTATATGTCCACACTGCCATCAGCCATCGAGTGCCTCCGTTAGGGGTCAGGCAGAATGGGATGGGTATGAGAATGATGAGCCAGTAAATCCACCAGTTGAGTGGAGACTGATTCAGTGCACTACCTGTTGGCATCCGAGTGTGCAGATTCGAGAGAACTATGGCCGGGGCTTTCAGGACGATGATCCCGTGACCGTCTTTCCTGCACCGCCCCGCATAAGCGCCAGCATTCCGCAGCCCTTAAGGCGTGAGTGGGAAGAAGCTCGGATTTGTTTAGATGCGAAGGCATATACGGCTTGTGGCGTCATGGTTCGTAGAACTCTTGAGGGAACTTGTCAAGATCAAGGGGTCAAAGCGAAAGTCCTGGCGAAAGGCTTGAGAGAACTCCGAGACCGGGGCCTGATCGACGGTGTTCTGGCGGAGTGGGCTGATGCGCTGCGATTGTTTGGAAATAAGAGCGCCCACTACACGGGCGACGAGACTAGTCGTGAAGATGCAGAGGACTCCCTAGCGTTCGCTGAGGCGCTTTTAGATCACATCTATGTTCTTCGTCGACGGTTTGCCGAGTTCCAGAAGCGGATCGACAGCTGACTACGATTGCGCGGGGTCTCATCCGGGTTACACCGGGCTGAGGGGACTTTCCTAAGCCACCGCCCGGCGTCCCTTCATACCCTGGGAAGGCGATTTTGGCCCTCGGCCAGGTGTGAGCTTCGAGTAAGAGGTCGGCAGGCCCCCTGAGTGCCCCGGCGATTCCAGGCGCCCGCTCTGGCGAGATAGTGTTTCCGGATGGGGCATGAGGACGCGAACGCTGCGTGGCGGCCTCTAGAGGGAGCGCTGATCTCCGTGATTGGACGGATGATCCTGGCAGACCAAGAGGTCCTCGGCGAGATCCCGGAGGAGGTTGCAGCCGAACTGAATCTCTATCTCGTGTGCCGAAGGCCACGGATCGCTGCAGTCCCCGACGAGTGGACTTTCTCGAAGTCGACTGTCTCGGCCGTCTTCACGACTCAGCATGGTGAAGAACGCCGACGGTTCAAGGTCGAAGGTCCGAACCGCTTTGAAGATGACCAGGTTGAGGTGACCTCCGATTATCCGTTCACGTGGGTAGGCATGAGAGATTCGAAGGGAGAGTTCGCCGGAGGTAAGGCGGCCTTTCTGCTGCCGCTCCTGGCCGGCCCGCGCGAGGAGCTGAATCTCGAGGTGCTCTATGTGGGGCAGGCCTACGGTCCGACCGGCGCGAGAACCGCGCGGGACCGCCTTCGGTCGCACGAGACCCTGCAGGGCATCTATGCGGAGGCAATCTCGAAGACGCCCGATCAGGAGGTTTGGCTTCTCCTACTTGGGTTGCAATCGCCGCTCTCGATGATCCAGATTGGTCCGGGAGCACCGGTTCCCCTCGTCGAGCCGACCGAGGAGCAGATCACGTCTGATCTGACCCGACTCATGACCGAGATTCCTCGGCAGCAACAAATCAACCTCGCGGAGGCGTCGCTGATCAGGTACTTCGCTCCCCCGTTTAACACGATCTATAAGGGGAAGTTTCCGAATCCGGCGCATAGGACGTATTCGGACTGCTACGAGTTGGATCTGAACTCGGTCGGCTTCGAGATGGAGACGACCAGCCTAGGCCTGATGTTGTACTCCGAGGCTCGGCCTGCCGAATGGGTCCACTCAGAAGTCTTCCCTCTTCACAACGCCGACGAACGGCGGCGGATGTTCGACTTCTCAGCCGGTTAATTGGAAGCAGCATCGCCCGGACGAGCCGCGGGTCTCGTGCGAAAGCCTCCGCATTAGTCTGAGCCGCGACCGTGTCGAGGCGTGTCGGCTCGTAGGACGAGCTGGACAATGGAGACCTGGTAGTTAGGTTCAGCGCTTGCCAGGATGTGAAGGCGGAACGATTTGCATCCGGTAGAGCGCATAGGGCTGCCCCATCCGGTCAACGAAGTCCCACTCCTTCCCGGACGAGGCGGGTTCGAGCAGATCTTGGCGACTCACGTGGAGGCCCTCGTAAAGAGTCTGGCCGACCCAGAGCTGGCCCGGCGCACCCCTGGCTTGGACCTTTGCCGCCATGCTCACCGCGATGCCGAGGACATCATGTTGTCTGCGACTCTCCTCGCTTCCCACCGCGGCGATCTCCGCCTCGTTCATGTCGAGGCCGACCCGGACATCGATGGGAAACAGCCCTGCCTCCTCGAGGCTCGGGTTCATCACCCCATAGATATCTGCGATGAGAGCCGTCGCCGCGTCAAAAACCATGTCGGCCGCTACGTTGAAGCCTGGACCAAGAAAGCCAACGACGGCTCCGTCTCCGGTGAAGTTGATGACCACGCCCCCGAAGACCGAGGTCACGGCAGCGATCTCGCGCAGGAGAATCTGGTTGATCCGGCCGTAAGCCTCTGACCGCGTTGCCTGGAGGCGGGTCGACCCGATCACATCGACCGAGAGGACGGCGACCTCTTGGCGCTGTCCGGCCTTTTCGGCCAGGATCTCGGCCGAGGGACTGGCGAGGTCTTCGGGGTGGGCCTCGCCTGCAAGTGCCGCCTTGATGACGGTCCGGCGCGCCTTGAAGAGCTCCTCGTAGGTGGGTATCCCCGATGGGGGTGCAAAGATTGGCGATCCGGCCATCTGTTCGGCGAGTTCGCCCAAGACCGACTCGGCGATCCTCGCCTTCGTCCTCAGGTCATAGAGGACCCGTCCGTGCTCCTCGTCCTCCTGCCATTCGTAGCGGTCCGGGTCGGGGATGTAAGCCACCTCAAGGCTGCCGTCGGGTTGCTCTCCTAGGACCTTCATCTTGAAGTCGACGCGGAAGGCGTCGCTTGTGATCGGGATCGGGTCCGTCATCGCTACCGAGTATCGCGATTTGTTTGCTCGGCCGACAGTGTCAATTCACACACAGCCGAAATGTAGGCGTCCACCGACTGATGGCTTCCACCGAGGAGAGCCTCTCGCCGTATCTGCGGATCGGATTCTGGTCGAGGCGGTAACGCTCTGAGGGATGAGTCGTTTCCTCGCTTCCTATCCGAAAAATTTGTCTCATTTTGGTCACATCCCCGCTGCGATCTCGCTCCCCGCGCCGAGGACCCTCCTCCTTTCAAGCCGAAGGTCATCTCGCTGTTCCACGGCGCACGACGGCACGGCCTCTTCCGCGGTTCTTTAGTTGCGTGACTCGCAATGCTGAAGCCCTTGTAGGGCCTGGAGCATCTTTTCGTACTCGTCTTTGGTGAGTTGGGCGTAGTCGCCGCCGAGTTGGATGCGGCCTAGGGCTTTTTTGGGGGCTAGGTCGGTGGTGTGGAGGCCTTGGGTTACGAGGGGGACCCAGGTGTCTACTCGGCAGGGGTACACCCAGGGCCAGCGGAGGCCCCAGACGGGGTCCTTGGTCCATGAGGGGGTACCGGTTATTTCGGCCTCGGCGAAGAGGCGCACGTGGATCACGGCGTGGAAGAGGACGCGGTCGTGGGGGCCCATCTGGGGTGGCTTCTTGTAAGTGGCCGGGCCCGTTCTGAGCTGGAAGGAGGAGAGGTCGACGCCGGCCGTCCAGTCGTCGACCATCGGCGACGGGGGATCGGTGACTCCCAGCGGCTTCAGCCAGTACGCCGGCCCTAGCCCGTCCAGGAGGGGAACTGCTTCAGTCGCTCGGCGGCGAGTTTCTTGGTCTGCTGAGTGAACAGGTGGTGGTACGACTTTTCCTTGTCGATCACGAGCGCCTCCACCGTCAGCTGCGGCTTGTCGTGTTCGAGGATGATGTCGAAGCCGCCGGTCTGTTGCCGGCACAGTCGGCGGACCAATTCGAAGGGATCTCCGCTGTCGGCCGCGCGGTTGATGCCCACCAGGAACCGGGTCGGCCGGTAGAGGTGGCCTTTCGGAGTGACCATGTCTTCGGCGACCGTCGCCTCGTAGATGCCGTAGAGATCGGCGAGAAGTTCTTTGCGCTCTTTCTCGGGCTTCAGCTTGACCGGCGTCTGACCGAGCTTTGCTTCCAGCGCCTGGATCTGATTCCGGATCGGCCGCGCCTTGGTGATCGTCATCAACCAGTTGTTCCAGACGACCGACCCTTCGACGGTTTCTAAGAGGTAGGCGTCGGCGGTCAGCTCGAGGAACCTTTCCTCCTGTTCCATCGCCTCCCCGCTCTCCAGCGGCATCCTCGTCAGCTCGAACTGCTCGACGTTGTCCGTCAGTCCCCCGGCGGTCAGGTTCCCGGATCCGGAGAGGACCGCGAGCTCGTTCTCGCCGCGGGCGAGCCAGAGCTTCGGGTGGAACCCCGTCGACCCCTGGCCGATCGCGACCGAGACCTCTGCGCCGAGGTAGTCACGAAGGGCGTGCAGAGCGTCGGGCGTGGTGATGCCGCCGGCCCGGGCAACCACCTCCAGCTTGACGTCCCCGAGCGGCTGGAGGACCTCG
>Ga0247768_1000037_pt1 | contig 88578 bp, 83 predicted proteins | sample UWRJL016104C6_FD_179944 | JGI IMG/M metagenome (GOLD analysis project Ga0247768, IMG submission 179944) | Plant litter microbial communities from Arlington Agricultural Research Station in Wisconsin, United States - UWRJ-L016-104C-6 | ecosystem: Environmental > Terrestrial > Plant litter >... | reverse complement strand
GCCTCGGTGTCCGAGGCGGTCGCGGTGGCGAAGTCGACCACCGGGACCGGGCTGAAGAAGAGGGTGACGAGACCCGGGGCCGAGGCGACCTGCAGCGGCCGGTCGGCCGCTAGCCGCTCGAAGCCGCGCGCCAGCCGTTCGGTCAGCTCGCCGAGACGGGCATAGGCCGAAGCGTCGAGCTGCTCCAGCGTCGCCAGGCCGGCGGCGACCGCGAGCGGGTTGCCGGAGAGCGTGCCCGCCTGGTAGACGTCGCCGGCGGGGGCGATCCGTTCCATGTGGTCGCGCGGCCCGCCGTAGGCGGCGGCGGGGAGACCGCCGCCGATCACCTTCCCCATCACCGTCAGGTCCGGTTCGACGCCGAGCAGTTCCTGCGCCCCGCCGCGGGCAACGCGGAAGCCGGTGATCACCTCATCGAAGACGAGCAGCGCGCCCGCCTCCCGGGTCGCCTCGCGGAGAAACTCGAGGAATCCCTCGGCCGGCGGAACCACGCCCATGTTCGCCGCGATCGGCTCGGCAAGCAGCGCCGCCACCTCGTGCTCGGCGAGCGCCTGGCTGACCGCATCGGGGTCGTTCCACGGCACCACCACGGTCCCCGCCGCCTGCGCCGCGGTCACCCCTGGGCTCCCCGGCACCCCCAAGGTCGCCATCCCCGAGCCGGCGTCGGCGAGCAGACCGTCACTGTGGCCGTGGTAGGCGCCGGCGAACTTGACCACGACCTCGCGGCCGGTGATCGCCCGGGCCAGACGGACCGCGCTCATCGCCGCCTCGGTCCCGGAGCTGGTCATCCGCACCATCTCCACGGAGGGCATCCGCGCCGCCACCTCCTCGGCGAGCTGCACCTCCGCCAAGGTTGCGGCGCCGAAGCTGCTTCCTCGCTTGGCGGCCTCGATCACCGCCGAGACCACCGCCGGCTCGGCGTGGCCGAGAATCATCGGCCCCCAGGAACCGATCCAGTCGATGTAGCGATTGCCCTCGACGTCGAAAAGCCAGCAGCCGTCGGCGCGGTCGATGAAGACCGGGTCGCGGTCGATCTGGCGCATCGCCCGGACCGGCGAGTTGACGCCGCCCGGCAGGACCCGTTGCGCCCGCTCGAACAAGTCACTCACCGGCTTACCTGTTCCTTTCGGTCGCTATCCGGCCAAAAGGAACAACTGAGATCACGAATGCTCTGCTTCCCAGCGGGCGTAGTCCTCGGTGAAGTAGTGGAGGCGGATCTTCTTGTACTCGGTCGAGGAGTAGAGGGTGGCGCGGTCGTCCGGGCCAATCCCGCACTCGGCAGCGATCGCGTCGAGTACCGCGTCGCACTCCTCCTTCGAGCGGCCGTGGGCCATCGTGAAGACGCTGTAGGGCCAGTCCTCGTAAGTGGGCCGCTGGTAGCAGTGGGAGATGCCACGGAAGGAGGCCATGCGGCCGCCGACCTCGAGGATCTCGTCCTCGGGCACCTTCCAGACGCCCATCCCGTTGGCCGAGAAGCCAGCGCGGCGGTGGAAGAGGATGGCGGCGACGCGGCGGAGGATCTTGCGATCGATCATCCCCCTCAGGCGGTCGAGCAGCTCCTCGGTGGAGATCCCTAGCTCCTGAGCGGCCGCGTCGTAGGGGCGGGCGACCGCTTCCATCGGTCCCTGCAGAGCCTTGATCAGGGCGATGTCGTCCTCGTCGTAGGGCTGCGGTTCGAGCTCGCGCGGGGGTGCCGCTTCGACCGGCGCGGCGAGCGCCTCGGTCCCCTTCTCCATCTCCAGGTTCATGTTGATTTTGAACAGGGTCAGGGTCGGCAGTTCCCGCATCGACTCCGCTCCCGTCTCCTCCATCAGCGCTTCCAGCGTTCCCTTCAAGCCGAGCTCGGAGTCGGGCGGGGTGGCGATCGTGAACCAGAGGTTGAACTCATGGGTTCGTAGGTAGTTGTGGGAGACGCCCGGGTGGGCGTTGACGATCTGAGCCGCCCGCTGCGGATGCTCGGCGTCGATTTTCGCCGCCACGAGCATCGACTCGTAGCCGAGCGCGCGGGTGTCGAAGATCGGGGTGATCTCGCGGATGATCCGGCCGTCGAGCAGGCGCTGGGTGCGGGCGAGAACGTCGTCGAGCTCAAGTTCAGCCTCGGAGGCGACGAGGGCGAAGGGCTCGGGGTCGAGCGGAAAGCTCGACTGCAGCAGGTTCATCAGCCGCTTGTCGGTCTCGTCGAGCGGGATCGCCGAGCCGCCCTTGCGGCTGCGCGCCTTCGACTGCGGCACCTTCACCGACATAACACGCCCCCGCTCGTTCGGTCGCAAAGAATCAGATAGCGATGCTCCCTCTCTCGGGTCGCTATAGCCATGCCGCGGCCTCCTTCGCGTAGTAGGTGACGATCGCGTCGGCGCCGGCGCGGCGGATCGAGGTCAGGGTCTCGACCACGGCGGCGCGCTCGTCGATCCAGCCGTTGGCGGCGGCCGCCTTCAGCATCGAGTACTCGCCGGAGACGTGGTAAGCGGCGACGGGAGCGCCGGTTGCCTCTTTGACCCGGCGCACCACGTCTAGATAAGGGAGCGCCGGCTTCACCATCAGCATGTCGGCGCCCTCCTCGAGATCGAGCTCGGCCTCGCGCACCGCTTCGGCGGCGTTGGCGGGGTCCATCTGGTAGCCGCGGCGGTCGCCGAACTCCGGCGTCGAATCAGCGGCGTCGCGGAAGGGCCCGTAGAAGGCGGAGGCGTACTTGGCGCTGTAGGCGACGATCGGCACATCGGGGTGCCCCTCCTCGTCGAGCTGGAAGCGGATCGAGCCGATCCGGCCGTCCATCATGTCGCTGGGGGCGACCGCGTCGGCGCCGGCGAGGGCGTGGGAGATCGCCGTTTTTGCCAGCAGCTCGACGGTGACGTCGTTGTCAACCTCGGTTTTGCCGTCGCGGATGACGCCGCAGTGGCCGTGGGTCGTGTACTCGCAAAGGCAGACATCGGTCATCACCACCAGGTCGGGATGCGCCTCCTTCAGCGCCCGCACCGCCATCTGCACGACGCCCTCGTCGTCATAGGCGCCGGACCCGGCCTCGTCCTTAGCGGCGGGGATGCCGAACAGCATCAGGGCACCGATCCCGGCCTCGGCGATCTCCCCCGCCTCCTCGACCAGGTGCGAGATCGAGAAGCGCTCGATGCCGGGCATCGACGGCACGTCCTCGCGCACGTCCTCGCCGGCGATCACGAACGCCGGCTGGATCAGGTGGGCGGGCGAGAGCTCGGTTTCACGAACTAGCCCGCGCAGGGTGTCGGTGCGGCGCATGCGGCGCATGCGCGTTGCGGGGAAAGGCATCGCTTTCAGTCTAGGGAAGGGGAGGGGGTGTCTCCTACCGGACCCGCTCGCTTCGCTCGCTCTAAGTGTCCGTACGGAGACACCCCCTCCCCTCTGCTACTCCGAGCAGTAGCTTGTCCCGGCGTGGAGGCCACGGGCGTCGTCAAGAGGTTCGGCAGTCGGGAAGCCCTGCGCGGGGTCTCTTTTAAGGCAGCTGCTGGGGAGCGGGTTGCGGTTATTGGTCCTAACGGGGCAGGGAAGACGACTTTGCTTTCGATCCTGGCTGGGATTTCGAAGCCTGATGAGGGGGAGCTGAGCTCGGCTAACGGTGAGGTTGGGTGGGTGCCTCAGCAGGCTGCGCTCTACCGGCGGCTGACGGTGGAAGAGAACCTGTTGCTGTTTGCTCGGCTCGAGGGGCACGACGACCCGCGGGCCTCGGCGGACGAGATGTTGGAGTTGACGGGGTTGCGGGAGCGGCGGGGGGAGATCGTGGCGCGGCTGTCGGGGGGGAATCAGCAGCGGATCAATATTGCGATCGGGCTGCTGTCGCGGCCGGCGGTGCTGCTGCTCGACGAGCCGAGCGTCGGGCTCGACCCGCGGCAGCGCTCGCGGCTTTGGGAGTTCGTCTCCGCCCTGGCCAACCGCGGCACCACGGTGATCTTTTCCACCCATGACATCCAGGAGGCCGAGCGGTACGGCGGCCGGCTGCTGGTCCTCGCCGACGGCGAGGCGCTCTTCGACGGTCCGCCGGATGAGCTGCGCGAGGCGGTGCGGCGGGAGGCGCCGGAGGCCGCCGACCGCGACTTTGAGACCGCCTTCGTCGCCTACCTGCACCACCGGGGACACTGATGCGCGGCGTCCGCTGGCTGCTGCTGAAGGACCTGCAGATCCTGCGGCGCTCGCCCCTGCAGGCGGTGCTGCTGGTCGCCTATCCGATCCTGATCGCGGTCCTGGTCGGCTTCGCGATCTCGCGCGGGCCGGAAAACCCGCGGGTCGCCTTCTTGAACGAAGTGCCCCCGAACACGCGCATCAACGTCGGCGGCGGCGAGCTGCCGAAGGCGAACGTCAAGGATCGGATCTGCAAGCGGGTCGAGTGCGTCTTCGTCAGCGACCGCACCGAAGCGGAGGACAAGGTCGAATCCGGCGACGTCCTCGCGGCGCTGATCCTCCCCGCCAACCTCGTCAACAAGATCAACTCGCTCTCGACCCTGACCCCCGGCGTCCCCGAAGTCGAAGTCCTGGTCAACGAGGAAAACGCGGTCAAGGCCGAACTCGTTGATGACCGGATCACCTCCCTCCTGGCGCAAGCGAACCTGGCGATCGCGCGGCGGATTGGTGCCGAAGGCGGTCGCTACCTGGGATTGCTGGTCAACGGCGGACAGTTCAGCGTGCTCGGCGAAACGGTCCAGATCCTCGGCCTGCGGACCACCGCCCGGATCCTCGAAACGGTGACCCCAGCACTCCCCCCCGATCTGCGGCCGGCGCTGAAAGAAGTGACCGAGTTCGCCGCGCAGGCGCGCGACAACCTCGACGTCGCCAAACCGCTGATCGACCGCCTGGCCCAGCCGATCGAGGTCGACAAGGTGGTGGTTGGCGGCGCCAGCCCGCCGCTGGAAATCTTTGCGATCGCCGTCGCGGCGACGCTGACCCTGGCCTTCGTCGTCGTCCTCCTGGTCGCCGGGTCGCTGGCGCTAGAGCGGGAGGAGAACGCCTTCCTCCGCCTCACCCGCGGGCTGGTCTCCCCCGGGGGGCTGCTCGGCGAGAAGGTCCTGCTCGGGACCGCGGTCGGGCTTGTCGTCACCCTGCTGATGCTCCTGGGGATGCAGTTCTTCGTCCCGCTCGAACTCAGCCGGATCGGGCTCTGGCTGGTCGCGATCCTCTTTTCGGGGGCGGCGCTGGGAGCGGCCGGCGCCGCACTTGGGGCGGCGGCACGCGAGGTGCGGGCGGTCTCCCTGCTCGCCTTCATGGTCACCCTGCCGATCGCCTTCCTCTCCCTCGTTCCCTCCGGCGCCGTCAGCCCCACGGCCTTCGACGCGATCCGCTACCTCACTGCCCTCTTCCCCTTCAAGCCAGCGCTGCAGGCGATCACCGCCGCGCTCGACGAGGCCGGCCCGGGGATCGGCGGGCCGCTCCTGCACCTGACGCTGCTCGCCGTCGCCTACGCCCTCATCGCCCGCTTCGCCCTGCGCCGATTCGCAGCGGTTTGATTCCACCGCGCTCGATGCAGGTGTGGATGAACTCCTCCAGCGTCAGCTCCGGCTCGAGCAGCGCGCGGACGCGCTCGAGAACCGCTGGCTGATTGAGCTCGGGGAGGGTGCGGCCGTCGGAGCGGACCGCCGCCAGGGCGATCGGCGAGCCGTCGAGTTCGAGGCAGCCGTGCTTGCTGCGGTAGGCCTGGGCCTCGCCGATCTCGACGAGGTCGTAGTTCAACTCGGTCGCGGTCAGTAACGCGTGCTGGTTGGCGGTCGGGTGGATGACGAAGACGGGAGCGACGGTCCCCGGCCTCTCGACCAACGTCGCCGGCACGGCACCGTAGGGAGATATGTGAGCGGAGTAGACGACATCGAAGCCGTGCAGCTCGGAGCGCACCACCGGCAGCGGCTCGCCCGGCAGCGGCGCCAGCTTGAGGGCGAGCGCCTCCGGCGCGGCGTTGGCGCCATAGGAAAGGAGCGGGGTCCGCCCGGCCAGGTCAAAGTCCCCCGGCAGCTCCTCCACCCGCCCTTCGCGGTAGAGGTAGGAGCGCTCCGGCGCCGCGTAGGGGTAGGTCAGCGCCCGCCTCAAGATCGCTTCCCTCTGCGCCGGATCGCCCACCTCGTTCAATCTCGCAGATAGGGTCTCGCCGGGATGCGGGTTCTACACATCGGCGACGTGGTCGGCAGCCCCGGCCGCCAGGGTCTGCGGCAGACGATGCCGCAGCTGCGCGAGCGCTACGCGCCCGACCTGGTGATCGTCAACGGCGAGAACTCGGCCGGCGGGATGGGGATCACCGAACGGACCGCCAACGACCTCTTCGGCGCCGGCGCCGACGTCATCACCACCGGCAACCACGTCTACCGCCACCGCGAGGCCTACGAGTTCCTCGAAAACGCGGACCGGGTGATCCGCCCGGCCAACTACCCGCAGTCGAACCCTGGCCACGGCCACACCATGGTCGAGGTCGCGGGGATGCGGGTGCGGGTCGTCAACCTCAGCGGCGGCGTCGGCCTCCGCGTCGCCCGCTCCCCCTTCGACACCATCGACTCGATCCTCAGCCACCACGAGCAGGACGCGGTGATCGTCGACTTCCATGCCGAAGTGAGCAGCGAGAAGGTGGCGATGGGCTGGCACATCGATGGGCGCGTGGCGGCGGTCTTCGGGACCCACACGCATGTGCCGACCGCGGACGGCCGCGTGCTGCCCGGCGGAACCGCTCACATCTCCGACGTCGGCATGACCGGCTCGCGCACCAGCGTCCTCGGCGTCAAGCCCGAGCAGGCCCTGCGCTCGATGATCACCCAGATGCCGACTCGGTTTGAAACGGCTGAGGAGGACGTTTGGGTGATGGGTGCTCTTGTCGAGGTGAACGATCGGGGTCTGGCTGACTCGTTCGAGCAGGTAATGCTGCCAGCGCAATAAGTAGCAGCGGGTAGAACCAGACGATGTAGAGGTAGAACCAGTGGTGGAGGGTCAGCTGGAGGAGGATCAGCAGGGCGGCCGAGAGGGCGGCTAGCTGTACCGGGCTCTTGCGTTTGGGGATGAAGGCGGAGGCGATCGAGGCGATGCCGGTCAGGGCGAGGATCGCGATGCGGAGCGGTTCTAGGGAGGTTTGGCCCCAGATGCTGAAGGGGGAATCGCGGCCGGCTTGGCTGGCGATGGTGCGGTCGTAGAAGGTCTTCAGGCCGGGATCGATTGCGGGCCAAGCGAGTGCCAGGACGGTGATCGCTATGAAGCCGGCGAGGGCCCAAAGGGTTGGGCGGGCGAGGGTATCCTGCGCGCGGGGTCGTGCTCGGACACCCTCGCCCGAACTCGGAGCGGGCTGGTAGGTCAGGTACATCGGGGCGAGGACGGCGGGGGCGAACTTGGCCCAGACCGCACTGGCTAGTAGCGCTCCACGTGCCAGGGGCTTTGCGGCGAAGAGGAAGGTCGCTAGGAGTAAGGCAGCTACTAGTGCGTCGTTGGAGTTCGACTCCAGCACGTATGCCGTGTACGGGTAGGCGGCCCAGCCGAAAGCGAGGATGGCGGCTAGGCGTTGGCCTTCGGGGCCGGGGCGGATTCGCATGCCGATGAGGAGCAGGAGGATGAAGGTGGCTACGTCGAAGACGACGGAGGCGGCGTGGGCGGCGGGGAGGTCGTCCCAGGATCCGGAGTAGGGCCAGATCCGCTCGAAGGGGAGGTAGGCGAGGTAGTTGACGGGGCCGTAGGTATCGCCTTGGGAGACGTCGCTGGGGAAGTTGGCGTAGATCGGTTCCCCGTGGGCGATGCGGTCGGCGCCGACCACTCCGGCGTAGCCGACGTCGACGGCGCCGGAGTCGGCGAGGTTGAGGCCGACGCGGAAGCCCATCAAGAAGAGGGCGGCGACGACCAGCCACATCGTCGGCCAGACCGGCCGCAACCCCTCCCCCCTCCCGCGCAGCCCGATCCAGAGGGCGCGGGCGAGCAGGTAGAGCAGGACGGGATAGACGAGCGGGACCGAGACGCCGATCTCGGCGCGGTTGAAGAAGTAATGGGAGACGCCGAAGCCGAGCAGAACGAGGAGGTCGAGGTTGGCGACGCGCCGCAATCGGCGCCAGTCGACGAGGCCGAGGAGGAAGAAGGCGCAGAGAGGCAGGAAGACGTAGGGCGCGTTCAGCTTGTGGCCGAAGGCGCCGGAGTATCCGCGCGCCATCTTCCAGTTGACCTGGTAGCCGGTCCAGGACTCGAGCTCTTCGCCGTTGTGGGCATCGACGAGGACCAGCACCAGCTCGTCGCCGCCTTCGAAGAAGGCGACCTCCCAGTGCCCTTCCTTCTTTTCCGCGCTCGGCCCGAGCTCCGGATGCTCCCGTTTCTCGGCGATGACCTTCGGGTCCTTATCGGCGATCCCGATCGCCCCCGATCGGGAAATCTCCACCGGGTTGTCGCGGGTGTTGACGTCAGCGTTGGCCGCCGGCGCCAGCAGCGCCGACATCGCAATGAGGACGGTGAGCAGGGCCGCGCGCCTCAAGCCGCCGCCAGCCCGAAGTGCTCGCGGATCACCCCGGCGACGTCGCGCAACGCCCACTGCTCGCGCTCGCCGGCCGACTTCGGACCGCAGCCGACGAAGAGCAGCGGCCCCAGCGAGTCCCCGGCATGCAGGGCGCCGTGGCTGCCGCCGCCGGCGTGGGAGACGCCGCCCCAGTCCACCGCCTCGAATCCGGGCGTGAGCGAGACGACGAAGTCGCCGGCGTGCGGCGCGGCCAAAGCCGACCAGACCCGGGCCAGAGGGTCGGGGTAGGTCTCGCTGCGCAGGCGCCCGTCCTCGACCGAGGCCTCCAGCGCCTCGAGGTCCCCCTCGACCTCCCAGCGTCCGCCGCGCAGGTCGCCGACCTCGCCGCCGGGACGAAACCGCAGCACGCGCTCGCCCCGCTCGACCACCCCCCACTCGCCCTCGACCAGCGGCATCCCCGGGCTCTCGCGGACCAGCGGCAACCCGTCCGGTCCCTCCAGCCGGCAGACCAGGTCGACCCCCTCGATCACCCCCAGCCGCGCCGCCACCTCCGCCGGCGCGGCCCGCTCCCCCTCCCCCGGCAGCAGGTAGATGTGGGCGGCGCGGCCGGTCGGGCTGACCGCCAGCTGCGAGTGCTCCGGCCGCTCCTCGGAGGGCTGCAGCACCGACCACTCGGCGCCGAGCAGCTCGGCCAGCGGCAGGCCACGATGGACGTCGGTCTGCGAGTGATCGGCGAGCAGGATCACCGCATGGCCCTCGAGGAACTCGTCAAGCCCACCGGCTTCCTCGGCGTAAGTCGTGAAGGCGCGGTCGGCCTTGGCGATCGACTCCACCGTCGCCTCCGGCCCGTGCTCATGGGAGTAGTGGTCGTTGTCGGGTAGCGAGAGAAGGAGGAAGTCGTAGAGGTCCTCCTTCATCAGCTCAGCCGCGCAGCAGGCGGCGTAGCCGTCGCGGTTGCCAGGAATCGAGGTCGAGCGGCAGGGCACCTCCCGGCTGGCGTAGAGGTCGCCGTAGAAGAGGTCGGTCGGGCCCCAGGTGTGATGGTGGAACTTCAGTTTCGTCGCGTCAACCGCGCGGCGCAGCAGGCCCTCCAGCGAGACCTCGTGGCGCTGCCGCCCCCGGTAGATGAGGAACGGAGTGCAGGCGGTGCGCAGGCCGGCGTCTTCAAGACTCTCGAAGACGGTCTCGATCTCCGGGCTCAAGTGGCCGAGGTTCATGTTGTAGACGAGGTCGTAGAGGGCGCGGAAGACCCCGAAGGCACGGCTCGCCTCGAACGAGGACCCGTACTCGACGTAGCGACGCTCGAGCCGGTGGTACCAGTTCATGCCACTGATGAAGTGGCGGTCGGAGGCAACGCCGGTGACCATCTCGGCGCTGGCGACCGGGGTGACCGAGGGGAAGCTGGAGACGCAGTCAGGGACGAGGACGCCGCGCTCGATCAGGGTGCCGAAGGTCGGCGCCCGGCCCTCGGCGACCGCGCGTTCGAGCATGTCGGTGCGCAGCGAGTCGACGTAGGTGAGGACGAGCTTCTTCTTGCCAGCAGCCGCCATCAGTCGAATGATGCCCTGCCGCCGGGCGCTGCCCGGCGAAGCGCGCTACCGGAGGACGCGGAGGCCGGCGTGTTTGCGCTGAGCGCGGCGATGGCGGGAGATTCCGAGCCAGATCAGCGCCAGCACGAAGATCACCACCACCGGTTCGAGGAAGAGGGATATCGCGACGACGATCAGTGCCGCCAGGGCGACGATGAGAGCGAGGGCGGCGCCCCCGCTGCCCTCGCGGCGGCTGGCCCCGTAGACGAGGTCACTGATCACGATGCAGGCGAGAGCGGCACCGGCGGCGGCAAACAGTGCCCCGACCACGCCGTCCAGCAGGAAGCCGGCGACGACGCCGATCACGGCGGCCAGGATCGTCATCCGCCCGCGGGCAGAGCCGTGGGTGCCGGCGGTGCCGGCGAGCATCCCGATCGCGATTCCGATCCCGAGGTTTTCGAGCAGCTCCACGCCCGAAAACCTAGCCGAGTGCGATGGGCGCGCGTCGATCCGCCACACTTCCCCCATGGCCGAAGTCCCCGAGCCGACCCACCGCCGGCGCTCCCACGCCGGCACCCGCGACCTCGAGCGCTACGCCGGCCTGTTCGCCGAGCGGACGACGGTGATGCGCTCCTCAGCGATGCGGGACCTGATGGCGATCACCGCGCGCCCGGAAGTGATCTCGCTCGCCGGCGGCCTCCCCGACACCTCCACCTTCCCGCCCCAGAGCTTCGCCGCGCAGATGACCCGGATCGCCCAGGAGTCGGCGGCGGAGGCGCTGCAATACGGGCCGACCGAGGGCTTCGAGGAGACCAAGGACTGCAGCCTCGAGGTGATGGGCGCGGAGGGAATGCTCCCCGACCCCGACGACATCATCGTCACCACCGGCGGCCAGCAGGGCATCGACCTGGTGACGAAGACGCTGGTCGATCCCGGCGACGTCGTCATCTGCGAGGCCCCGACCTACCCCGGCGCCGTCCCCGTCTTCTGCAGCTACCAGGCCGACGTCGTCCAGGTCGAATGCGACGAGGACGGGATGGACATCGACGTGCTGGAAAAGCTACTCGGCGAGCTGCGCACCGAAGGGCGGCGACCGAAGTTCATCTACTCGGTGCCGAGCTTCCAGAACCCGGCCGGGGTGACGATGTCCTTCGAGCGGCGCCAGCGTCTGGTCGAGCTGGCGCGGGCGAACGAGATCCTCGTCGTCGAGGACAACCCGTACGGGCTGCTGCGCTACGGCGGCGAGCCGATGCCGCCGCTCTACCAGCTCGACGGCGGGGACTTCGTCATCTACATCGGCACCTTCTCGAAGATCCTCTCCCCCGGCATCCGCCTCGGCTGGACGGTGGCACCGCCGCCGGTGCTGGAGAAGATCGGCCTCGGCAAGCAGGCGACCGACCTCTGCACCTCGACCCTGACCCAGTACTTCGTCCGCGAGTACTTCGCCGAACGGCGCTGGCAGCGCTACATCGACGACCTGATCGAGATCTACCGCGAGCGCCGCGACATCATGATCGAGGCGTTGCGCAACCACTTCCCGGCGGAGGCGACCTGGACCGAGCCCGAGGGCGGTCTCTTCATCTGGGCAACCCTGCCCGAGTACATCGACACCAGCGACCTACTGGCGAAGGCGCTGCGCGCCGACGTCGCCTTCGTCCCTGGCCAGGCCGCCTACGTCGACGGCCGCGGCCGCCACTCAATGCGGCTCAACTTCTCCGGCGTCAGCGCCGAGGAAATCCGCGAGGGGGTGCGACGGATCGGCGAGGTGATCTCCGAGCAGGTCGAGCTCTACGGCACCCTGACCGGCGAACACCGAGTCCCGGAGCCGACGCAGGAGACCGAGCCGAACGTGGTCCCGTTCCGCAAGGCGGAGGGGGTGTGAGTTGAAAGTTGCCGTCCTCAAAGGCGGCCGCTCGCTCGAGCGGGGCGTATCGCTGCGCTCTGGGGCGCGGGTCGAGGATGCGCTGGAGCGACTCGGCCACGAGGTGTTGCCGATCGACGTCGGCTCCGACCTGGTCAAGCGGCTCGTCGCCGAGCGGCCGGACGTCGCCTTCGTCGCCATGCACGGGGTCGGCGGCGAGGACGGGACCGTGCAGGAGCTGCTGGAGATCCTCGGCATCCCCTTTACCGGCCCGAGCGCCGCCGCCTGCGCCCGCTGCATGGACAAGGTCCAGGGGAAGGACGCGATCGACGAAGCCGGCCTCCCCACCCCCGACTGGTTCGCCTTCAACCAGACCGCCTTCCGCGAGTTCGGCGCCGCCGACGCGCTCGGCCGGCTGGAGGAGACGCTCGGCTTCCCGCTAGTCGTCAAGCCGAGTCGCGGCGGTTCATCGCTGGGGGTGAAGTTCGCCCGCTCCCCGGGCGAGGTCCCGCAGGCGCTGGTCTCCGCCTTCAGCTACGACGACCGGATCCTGCTCGAGCGCTTCGTCGACGGCCGCGAGCTTGCGGTCAGCGTCCTCGGCGACAAGCCGCTGCCGGTAGTGGAGGCGATCCTGCTCGAAGGCGATCGCTACGACTTCGAGGCGCGCTACGAGATCGGCCGCACCCGCTTCGCCTGCCCGGCCGAGCTGAGCGCCGAGGAGGAGCGCGCCGTCACCGAGGCCGCCCTCGACACATACAAGGCCCTCGGCTGCTCCGGCTTCGCCCGCATCGACCTGATCCTCAACGACGAGGGCCCCTGGCTGCTCGAGGCCAACGCAATCCCCGGCCTAACCGACACCAGCCTTCTCCCCCAGGCCGCCGAGGCGGCGGGCCTCTCCTTCGAGCAACTGGTCGAGCGGATCCTCGACCTCGCGCTCCACCCCGCCGCTGCTTAGGAGTCCCCCTGGGCGAAGTCCTCCGGGGTTACTTCATCCAAGAACTCTTTGAATTTGTCGACGACCTCCTCGGTGTCCTCGACCTCATGCTCGAACTCGATCGCCGACTCCTCGATTACCTCCTCGGCCGCGAAGATCGGTGCCGCGACCCGGACCGCCAGGGCCAGGGCGTCGGAGGGGCGCGAGTCGATCTCGACTTCGGAGCCGTTGATCGAGACCGTGATCGAGGCGTAGAAAGTGTTGTCGCGCAGCTCGGTCACGGAAACCCGCTCGCACTTCGCGTCGAGGTTCTCGAGCACGTCCGAAAGCAGATCGTGGGTCATCGGACGCGGCGTCGAGGCTCCTTGCAGCTTCATCAGGATCGCCGCCGCCTCCGGGTGCCCGATCCAGATCGGCAGGAACCGGTTGCCGTCGACCGTCTTCAGCAGCACGATCGGCTGCTTGCCGACCATGTCGAAGGAGACGCCATAGATCTGCATCTGCTGCAAGAGAAGCTCCCAGGCTGGTTGGAAAGGCGAAGTATAGGTCGGGCTTCTACCCGCTCCGGGAGGGCACTCAACCGACGCGAGGCCAGTGGGCGATCCTGGATTCGAACCAGGGACCTCGTCCTTATCAGAGACGCGCTCTAACCAACTGAGCTAATCGCCCGGAATAAATACTGCGCTCGAGGCACATCGTAGCTAGCTGGAAGGGGTTGCGCCTGCCTTGGGTAATTCGAGGCGGAACGAGGTGTGGCCGGCAAATCATCCACATGGATGGTAAATAAGCCATATGGCTGGTATAGTGGCTTGGTGGATTTAGCTCGTCCCTATGCCGCTGTCGGTCCCACCCTCGATCCGGGTGTGTTGACCGTCCTCGCCGGCACCACCAGGCCCTTGACCGGCCGCGAGATCGCCCGTCTCCTCGGCCGCGCTTCGCACAGCGGGGTGACCGCGGCTCTCGGGAGGCTCGTCGACCAAGGTCTTGTTGCACGCGAGGAGGCAGGCCGGGCCTTCCTCTTCACCTTGAACCGAAAGCATTTGGCGACCCCCGCGGTAGAGCTATTGGCCGATCTGCGCGAGGAGCTTCTCCGACGCATCCGAGAGGAAGTCGATTCCTGGAAAGTGCAGGCGGTTCACATCTCGCTTTTCGGCTCAGCGGCCAGGGGCGACGGCGACACGCACAGCGACATCGACCTCTTCGCCGTGAGGAAAAGCGGGGTCGAGCGCCAGGATCCGGACTGGCGGGACCAGGTCGACTTCCTCGGCTGGCAGATCGAGCGTTGGACCGGCAACCCAGCGAGAATCGTCGAGGTGGCGCAGGAGGAGATTGGTCGCCTGAAAAAGGAGCGACCCCCGGTGATGGACAATCTGCTGACCGACGCGATTGCCCTCACCGGCCCCGATATATCGAGCCTTCTCGGTGGAGCATGACCCGGGGACGCGGCGGCAGCCGATCCCAGGTCTGCTCGAAGGAGCAAGCGCGAAACCGCCTCGGACACGCCCATAAGTTCCTCGAAGTCGCGGAGATGACGGCTGGAGAGGCCGGCGACGTTGAATATGCGAGCGCCGCAGCGGCAGTGGCGGTGCTGGCGGGCATCGCCGCCTCGGACGCCGCCTGCTGCGCTGCGCTCGGCCGCCGCTCCCGCGGCCAGGATCACCAGCAGGCCGTCAAGCTGATCGAGCAGGTCGAGCCCGGGGGGCCGAAGGCGGCGAAAGCGTTGCGACGGCTATTGAGCCTCAAGGACGAGGCGCAGTACGGCTTCTTCGATATAGGGAGTCGGGATCTTCAGTCGGCGACTCGACAGGCGCAGGCTCTGGTCGACTTCGCGGCGGCTACGGTCCGACGTTCGACGGGTTAAGCGGAACTCAGGAGGAGCGCTTGCGGAGGCGACGGGCGAGCGAGTGGGCGTCGCGGACGTCGTCGAAGCGGAGCTCGGCGACGATCCCCTCCCCTTTCGCCCGCGTCGTCACTTCGTGGCCGATCGCCTCCTCCAGCGCGTCGGCGACGTCACGGAGAGCGGCGACCGTGTCGGGATCGGGGGTGGCTCGGCGAGGCCTTGCTTTTGGCTGGCCAGCCAGCCGAACCCTCTCCTCAGTTTCGCGAACCGACCAGCCTCCGCGGGCGGCGTCGCGAGCGAGGCGGCGGCGCACGTCGTTGCCGGTAGCGCCGAGGAGAGCCTTGCCGTGACCCTCGCTGAGGTCGCCCGACTCGAGCATCTCAAGGGCCTCGTCGGGTAGCTCGAGCAGCCGGATCAGGTTGGAGACGGCGGGGCGGCTACGGCCGACACGTTTCGCCAGCTCTTCTTTCGTCAGCCCGAGCTCCTCGACCAGCGCCGCGCAGGCCTTCGCCTCCTCGACCGGGTTGAGGTCCTCGCGGACCATGTTCTCGATCAGGGCTGCCTGCAGGCGGTCGGCTTCGGCCTGGTCGCGCACGACCGCGGGCACCTTGTCGACCCCCGCCTGCTGGGCGGCGCGCCAACGCCGCTCTCCGGCGACTAGCTCGTAGCTGCCGTCGGGGAGGGGGCGGACCAGCAGAGGCTGCACCACGCCCGTGGCCTCGATCGAGGCCGCCAACGCCGCCAGCGCTTCCTCGTCGAAGTTGGTCCGGGGCTGCGAGGGGTTCGGCTTGATCAGCGAGACCGGCAGCTCCCGCAGCTCGCCGGCCTCAGTCGCCTCCGACTCCGGCAGGATCGCGGCCAGGCCCCGGCCGATCCCGCGCCGCCCGCTAGCCACGGCTCGCGAGCTCCTTCGAAAGGGCGCGATAGGCAACTGCACCGTGGGACGAGGGCGCGTGCTCGGTCACGGGGAGACCATAACTCGGCGACTCGGCGACTCGGACGCTGCGGGGGATGACCGTCTCGAAGACCATGCCGTCGAAATGCTCGCGCAGCTCCGCCTCGACGTCCTGGGCCAACCGGGTCCGCTCGTCATGCATGGTGATCAGCAGACCCGAAACCTCTAGCTGAGGGTTCAACTCACGCCTGATCAAGCCAAGGGTTTCGAGGAACTGAACCAGGCCCTCGAGGGCTAGGTACTCCGCCTGCACCGGCACGATCACCCGGTCGGCCGCGGTCAGTGCGTTGACACTGACCGGCCCCAGCGCCGGGGGGCAATCGAGCAGGGCGACGGCAAAGCGCTCACGAACCGGCCCGAGCCGCTCGCGTAGCCGCGTCTCCGAGCCCTGGATCCGCGGCAACTCGACCGCGGCGCCGGCGAGATCGCGGCTGGCGGGGACGAGCCAGAGGTTGTCCGGCCCCGCCGGGCGAGCCGCCTCGGCCACCGAGGTGTCGCCGGTGAGGCAGTCGTAGGAGGAGGGATGCAGGTCGCGACCGCCGCCCAGGGCAACCGTCGCGTTGCACTGCGGGTCCAGGTCAACGAGCAGGGTCTGGTGTCCCTCGGCAGCCGCGCAGGAGGCCAGGTTGACGGCGGTCGTCGTCTTCCCGACGCCCCCCTTCTGGTTCGCGACTGCGTAGACCTTGCCCATCGAGCTCAGCCTAGATGGTGGATTCCCGGCGCGTTTTCAGGCGGTCGGATAGCCTCCCGCCCGTGTCCGAGAGCTTCGACTGGCCCGATAACCCCGCCGAGCGCGCCCAGGAGCTGGTCGAGGGTGTCCTTGACGAGCTCGATCTCGACGGCGAGGTCGTGGTCGACGAGGACGATGACCGCATCCTGCTCACTGTCGAGGGCGAGGACGATTACGGCCTCCTGATCGGTAAACGTGGGCAGACGATCGACGCCCTGCAGCTGCTCTGCTACCAGGCCGCCTTCCGTGGCCTGCGCGAGCGCAAACGCGTGGTGGTGGATGCCGCTGGCTACCGTGAGCGCCGCCGCGAGACGCTCGAGAGCCGGGCCGACCGCGCCGCTGAGCAAGCGCTCAGCAATAACAGCGTCGTCGAGATGGACCCGATGAGCGCGCAGGAACGGCGGGTCGTCCACGAACGGCTGAAAGACCGCGCCGGGGTCGAGACCTACAGCGAGGGCGACGAGCCCCGTCGCTGCGTGATCGTCGCGCCGCTCCTGCCCGAGTGAGCTTCGACCCGACCGCGGCGCTGGACGCGAGCGCGCGGCGGCAGCTGCAGACCGTCCTCGACCTCCTCGCCGAAGAGCGAGCTTCGGTCAGCTCGGTGGTCGACCAGCGCGCCTGGCGGGTGCATGTCATCGACAGCCTCACCGGCCTCGAGGTCCCCGCGCTAAGCGAGGCGAGTAGAATCGCCGATATTGGCTCTGGAGCTGGGTTTCCGGGTCTGGCTCTAGCGGTTGTGCTGCCAGATGCGCAGGTGGATCTGATCGAGTCGGTCGGCCGCAAGTGTGAGTTCATGCGGCGTGCTGCCGCGGCGGCCGGAATCGACAACACGGCGGTGCGCAACCTGCGCTCGGAGGAGTGGGCGGCCGCGGAGGGGCGGGAGGCCTACGACGCCGTTACCGCCCGCGCGGTGGGGCGCCTTTCGACGCTGGCGGAGCTGGCATCGCCCCTGCTTCGACCTGATGGCGTCCTCGTCGCGTGGAAGGGAAGGCGGGATCCTGACGAGGAGCGGCAGCTCGAGAACGCCTCCCAAGTCCTGGCGATGAAGCTGGAGGAGACGCTCGACGTAGGCGAACGGGCCGGTAGCGAGCACCGCCATCTGCACGTGGTCCGTAAGACGGGCCCTACGCCCGAGAACCTGCCGCGGCGGCCCGGAATGGCCAAGAAGCGCCCGCGTGGCTGAGCGCTAGCGGCGCTTCTTCTTTTTTTTCGGCGGGCGGGGAGGCGGTTTCGCCGCTTGGACTGCGGCGGCGCCCTCAGGCGTGGCGAGGACAGGTGCCGGTACGACCTTGCGAATCACCAATTGCTGGCCGATCGTCCAGATGTTGGTGGTGATCCAGTAGAGGATCAAGCCGGCGGGGAAGTTGAGGATGAAGGGGACGAAGATCAGTGGTAGCAGGAACATCATCGTCCGCTGGCTTTTGTCAGCCGACAGCGACATGACCATGCCGGAGATCAACTGGGTGCCGATGTAGAGGACCAGCAGCACCGCCAATTCAGCGCCGTGGGCGGAGGCGGTGAGGTCTTCGATGAAGAGGAACCCGGCCTTGCTCGCGCATTCGCCGGCCTTGCAGCCGATGTCCTCGGGAAGCTCGTTGCGGAGGACGTGGAAGAGGGTGAAGAAGACGGGCAGCTGCGCAATCAGCGGGATGCAAGAGGCAAAGGGGTTGACTTTGTTCTCTTTGTAGATGCGCATCATTTCCTGCTGCATGCGCTGTTTGTCGTTTTTGTACTTCTCCTGCAGCTCTTTGATCTGCGGCTGCAGGGCTTGCAGGGCCCGCATCCCTTTCAGCTGTTTGTAGGTCAGCGGGATCAGCACCGCCCGGGTGACCACGGTGAGGGCGATGATCGACATCCCCCAGCTGAGGCCGGCGCTGTCGTGGAAGAACTGCAGGACCGAGTTGGCGAGGTCGACCAGCGGCTGCAGGATGTTGGCGGCGGGAAGGATCAAGAGTGGGTGCGGTGGTACTCGGCCGGGTGGACCGGGCCGGTGCGGAGCGTGAATCTATCGGGGATGGGGTCGAAGCCGCCGTGACTGAAGGGGTTGCAGCGGAGAATCCGCCATCCAGCCAGGAGAAATCCCCGGATCACACCGAAGCGTTCGACGGCCTGGACTGCGTAAGCAGAGCAGGTCGGCTCGTAGCGGCAGCGACGGGGCAGCGACGGGGAGATCCAGCGCTGGTAGGCACGGATCGGCGCCAGAAACAGCCGTTTCACGTGGAACGCTCCCGCAAGGCCGGCCCGGTGCGTTTCACGTGGAACGCACCTTCGCCAGCGCCTCTTCCAGGTTCTCCTTCACGCCTTCCATCCCGTTCTTCTCGATCAGGTCGTTGATCTCTGCGCGGGCGACGATCACGAAGTCGTGCTTAGGCGGCAACCGGTCGGAGAGCGCCCAGAACGCCTCCCGAAGGACCCGCTTCACCTTGTTGCGGTCGACAGCGCCGCCGACTTTGCGGCTGACCGAAACCCCCAGACGGACATCCTCACGCTCCTCGTCCTTGCGAGGGAACGTATAGAGCACGAGGTACCGGGTCGCGTGGGATGAGCCATCGCGATAGACGCGGTCGAACTCGCCGCTGCGCGAAAGGCGCCGTCGCTTTGGCGCCATCAGATGCCCGCCCGCGCGACCGCGTGCGACATCTCGCTCAGGGAGTGAGGCGCTTGCGACCTTTGCGCCGGCGACGCTTGAGGACGGCCCGGCCGCCGCGGGTGCTCATGCGGGCACGGAAGCCGTGGGTCTTCGCCCGCTTCCGCTTCTTGGGCTGGTAGGTGCGCTTCATCGCGGCGGAGTATACGGACGGCGCCGAAAATCTTTTCTGCGGCATTTGCGAGGCGTCCTGGCTGGCCTGCCAGGCACGGCGCTATGGTCGCCGGCCGGTGCCCGATGACTCTCCCAGAACCCAACTCGACCCCCTCTGGCGGGCAGCCAAGGAGCGCCTCAGGACCTCGGTTCCGGAGTCCACGTATCGCCTCTGGCTAGAGCCACTCGAGGCCGCCGGCGCCGAGGGAGAGACCCTCTATCTCTCCGCCCCCGAGGGCATCCGGGCCTGGACTGAGCGGCGCTACAGCTCATTGATCGCCGAAGCCCTTGCCGAGGTTGATTCGCCGCTGCGGCAGGTCAGCTTTGCCGAGCCGCGCGGGATCGGGCCGGACCTCGACCCCCACCCCGAGCTGAACCCGAATTACACCTTCGAGCGCTTCGTCATCGGGCCAGGCAATCGTCTCGCCCACGGTGCAGCTCTGGCCGTCGCCGAGGCTCCTTCTGAGGCCTACAACCCGCTCTTTCTGCACGGACCACCAGGGCTTGGGAAGACCCACCTGCTGGCCGCGATCGCCAACTACCTGCGCGACAATGCTCCCGGCCTCAGCGTCCGCTACACGACCGCCGAGTCCTTCACTAACGAGTTTGTGGCAGCGCTGAAGTCCTCCGGCAGCGACGGCTTTAAGGCGCGCTACCGCGATATCGACGTCCTCCTCATCGACGACGTCCAGTTCCTCCAGGGCAAGCCGGCCACGGAGGAGGAGTTCTTCCACACCTTCAACGCCCTGTACGAGTCCGGCAGCCAGCTCGTCCTCTCTGCCGACCGCATCCCCAGCGAGCTCTCGACTCTGGCCTCGCGCCTGCGGGATCGCTTCGAGTGGGGGCTAACGATCCCCGTTGAGCCGCCGAACCTCGCCACCCGCCTCACTGTCCTGCGACGGCTGGTTGAGGAGGCGGGAGTTGAGATTGCCGACGACGGCGCCCTCGCGGAGCTGGCGAACCGGATCGACGCCAATGTCCGGCAGCTGCACGGTGCCCTCACTCGCGTCCTCGCCCACGCCTCGCTGATGGCCCGGCCGCTCAGCTCCGAGCTGATCGCCGAAGTCGTCCCCGGCATCCGCTCCCAGCAGCCCACCTCCGTAGAGGAGATCCAGCAGCGGGTGGCCGAACGCTTCGGCGTCTCCCGCGCCGAGCTCGTCGGCTCGAGCCGCGCCGCCACGCCACTGCGGGCCCGGCAAGTGGCGATCTTCCTCACCCGCGACCTCACCGATCTCTCTCTCCCCCAGATTGGACGCCTCTACGGCGGCCGCGATCACACCACCGTCCTCAACTCGCTGCGCCGGGTCGAAGCCGGCCTCGGCGACGACCCTGAGCTGGCCGAGAAGATCCGGGAGTTGCGCGGAGCTATCCACAACCCGGTCGGCGACGAGCGCTAACAGCCGCCCACGCTGTAAGAATCCCCAACCTTCCACAGCGCTCTCCACACGCTGGAATCCGCAGTCCGCCGCCGAATCGCCCGCAAACCAGATTTTCTCCACAGGTCCTAACTCAACTTAAGAAGGCAATCATCAAGAGGGACATCACTTGAAGCTCACGACCAAACGCGAAGACCTTGTTTCGAAGCTCTCGATCGTCTCCCGAGCTGTTTCCACCCGCGCTGCCACGCAGGCGCTCTCCGGCGTGCTTCTCAATGCTGCCGACGGCCGCGTCACCCTCGCCGCCACCGACTTGGATCTGGGACTGGAGACGACCCTCGAGGCTGAGGTCGAGGATGGCGGCGCCGTTCTCCTTCCTGGCCGCCTCTTTGCCGAGGTCGCCCGCTCCCTGGCTGATCCGGCGGTGGAAATCGAGACGCGCGAGGCCGAGCGCGACGTCGAGATCCGCAGCGGCGGCTCCAGCTTTCACCTGCGGGTGCTTCCGGTCGAGGACTTCCCGAAGCTCCCCCAGCCTCAGGAGGAGGGGAGCCTGAAAATCCCGGCGGCGGCGCTGGAAGAGAGCATCGAGCTTGTGGCCCGGGCAGCCTCCCGCGACGACATGCGCCCCGTCCTTACCGGCGTCTTCGTCACTGCCAGTGGCAAGGAGATGACGATGGTCGCCACCGACTCCTACCGGTTGGCGGTGAAAAAGACCGAGCTCGAGTCCGACCTCGGCGGTGAGCTGGAGGCCAATATTCCTGCCCGCGCGCTGCGGGAGCTGGGGCGCATCCTCTCTTCCGAGGGCGCCGGCGAGACGTCGATCTCACTACTGCCGAACCAGGCAGTTTTTGTGGCAGGGTCGATCCTCCTCTCGACGAGGCTGATCGACGGGCAGTTCCCCAACTTTCGACAACTCCTACCGGAGTCCTACGAGCACGACGTGCGGCTGCCGCGCTCGGACTTCCTCGACGTCGTCCGCCGCGTCAGCCAACTGGCCCAGCGCAACGCGCCGCTGCGGCTCTCATTTGAGTCGGGACAGCTAACCGTGGCGGCGGAAACGCCAGACGTGGGAGACGCGCAGGAGACGATGCCCGCCGCTTTCGAGGGGGAGACGCTGGAGATCGGGTTCAACCCCGAGTTCCTGCGCGAAGGGATCGAAAGCGTCCAGGGCGACGAGATCCTGGTGCGGCTGATCTCTCCGTTGCGGCCGGGGCTGTTGGAGCCGGTGGAGGGCGACGACTTCCGCTACCTGGTGATGCCGATCCGCCTCAACGTCTGAGCGATGTCCGCACGCTCGAGGTGAGCGGCCCGTGCTCGTCACCGCGATCGAGGCCAAGCCGCTGCGCAGCCTCGAGGGGGTTCGAGTCGAGCTCGCCACGGGGATTGTCAGCGTCATCGGGCCTAACGGAGTCGGCAAGACCAACCTGATCGAGGCCCTTTACTTCGCCCTCACCGGCCGTTCGTTTCGGACCTCTGACCGCCGCGACCTGATCCCCTTCGGCGGCAACCTCGCCCGGGCCGAAGCGACGATCCGCGACGACGACGGGATCGAGCACAGGCTGATGGCGGCGATCAGCCGCACGGAAGGCCGCCGCCACCTACTCGACAGCAACCCGGCCGATCCGGCGACGCTGGCGCGTCATCGCCCGCCGGTGGCGGTCTTCGCCCCCGATCGGCTGACCCTGGTCAAGGGACCGCCGGCGGAGAGGCGGGCCCACCTCGATGGCTTCCTTGCCGCTCGCTGGCCGGCACGGGGAGAGCTGCGCAAGCGCTACGGGCAGGCGGTCGCGCAGCGCAACGCCCTGCTCTCGCGGCTCAGCGCCGGCTACGGCTCGCCCGAGGACCTGCGGATCTGGGACGCGGGCATGGCCGACGCGGCTGCACCGCTTATCGAGGCGCGGGCGGAGGCCGTGGCCGAGCTGGCGGGACCCTTCGCAGCGGCGGCCGCAGAGCTCGGTCTGACGGAGGCGGCGCTGGCGTACGCCCCGCGTGCGGAGGGCTCGGCCGAGGAGTTGAGGGCGGGCCTCGAGGAGCGGCGCGAGCAGGACATCCGCATGGGCCGCAGCTCCTGGGGCCCACACCTCGACGAGCTGAAGCTCTCCGCCGGGGGTCGTTCGCTGCGCAAGTACGGGTCCCAAGGACAGCAGCGCACCGCCCTCCTTGCGCTCCTTTTCTCCGAGCGGGGGGCGCTGCTGGCAGCTCGGCAGGTGACCCCGCTGCTGCTCCTCGACGACGTGATGAGCGAGCTCGATCCTGGCCGACGCGAGCGCCTGGTCGCTCGTCTTGGTGATGGCGGTCAGGTTCTGATCACGGCGGCCGATGAAGAGTCGGTGCCGGCGGCGGCGCGCGAGACTGTGATCAGAATGCCACCGCCGCAGACAGAAACGTCCGCAGCATGAGCAGGCGCCGCGCCCCTCGCCCAGCCTCGAACGCTTTCCAGGCTGCTTTGCAGCAGGTCGCTCCGAAGACGCCGCTGGCGACGGTCCAGGCAGCCTGGCCGGCGGCGGTGGGGGAGCAACTGGCTGCGGTCGCAACCCCCACTTCAGAGCGCCAGGGAACGCTAACGATCGAGTGCGCGGACGCAGTCTGGGCGCAGGAGCTCGACCTAATGCAGGAGACCCTGTTGGAGCGGCTCCGGGACGCGGTCGGAGAGCAGGCCCCCAAGTCGCTCCGCTTTCGTGTCAACTCTGCCCGCTTCTAGGCACACTTTTTCCATGATTTGCAGGGAAGTTTAACTTTGGGCGCCCTCGGTCCAGGGCATCGAACTGGTATTCTTATGGCAACTCGCATCGTGCCCCGAATTACGTGGAACGAGCACCCACGAGTCGGGGCCTTTGTGTGTCTAAGTGTCAACCGGAAGGGACTCATTGCCTGAGAAAAAAGCCAGCGGCGACTCCTACGGGGCCAAGGACATCACGGTTCTGGAGGGCTTGGAGGCAGTCCGCAAACGCCCCGGCATGTACATCGGCTCGACCGGCCCTCGCGGCCTGCACCACCTCGTCTACGAGGTGGTTGACAACTCAGTCGACGAGGCCCTGGCCGGTCACTGCGACAGCGTCCGCGTCGTGCTGCACCCGGACAACTCCTGCACCGTGGAGGACAACGGCCGCGGCATCCCGGTCGAGACGATGGCGAAAGAGGGTCGTCCCGCGGCCGAGGTCGTGCTCACGGTCCTCCATGCCGGCGGCAAGTTCGGGGACGGCGGCGGCTACAAGGTCTCGGGCGGCCTCCACGGCGTCGGCGTATCCGTCGTCAACGCTCTCTCCGAGCGCCTGCACCTGGAGATCAGCCGCGACGGTTACGTCTGGAGCCAGGACTACGAGCGCGGCAAACCCCAAGGGGACCTCACCAAAGGCGAGAAGACCGACGCCCACGGGACGAAGATCACTTTCCTGCCCGATCTCGAGATCTTCGAAGAGATCGGCTTCGACTTTGACACCCTCGTCGAGCGGCTCCGCGAGACCGCCTTCCTCACCCGCGGCCTGAAGATCGACTTGATCGACGAGCGCGGCGAGACCAACGCCGTCACCTTCAAGTACGACGGCGGCATCGAGGACTTCGTCCGCCACCTCAACGGCAATAAGGACGAGGTCCACAAAAAGGTCATCTACTTCGACGGCGGCAAAGAGGAGGGTCAGGTCGAGATCGCGATGCAGTGGAACAGCTCCTACCAGGAGTCGATCTTCAGCTTCGCCAACAACATCAACACTCACGAGGGTGGCTCCCATCTCTCGGGTTTCCGTGCCGCTTTGACCCGAACCCTTAATGCCTACGCGCGCAACAAAGGTCTGCTGAAAGAGAAAAAAGACGACAACCTCGCCGGCGAGGACGTGCGCGAGGGGTTGACGGCTGTGATCTCGGTCAAGCTGCACGACCCCCAGTTCGAGGGTCAGACCAAGACCAAACTCGGCAACCCGCCGATCAAAGGCCTGGTCGAGGAGACGGTCAACCGCAAGCTGGCCGAGTACCTCGAGGAGAACCCGGCTGATGCCCGCCGCGTGATCATGAAGGCGATCGACGCCGCCCGGGCGCGCTCGGCCGCACGCAAGGCACGCGACCTCACCCGTAAGTCGGCACTCGAGAACTCGACCCTTCCCGGCAAGCTCGCCGACTGTTCCGTCAAGGACCCCAGCCTGGCCGAGATCTTCGTGGTCGAGGGTGACTCCGCCGGCGGCTCGGCCAAGCAGGCACGCGACCGCAACACCCAGGCGGTGCTGCCGCTGCGCGGCAAGATCATCAACGTCGAGAAGAGCCGCATCGACAAGGTGCTGGCCAACAACGAGATCCAGGCGCTGATCACGGCGATCGGGACCGGCGTCCACGATGAGTTCAACATCGAGGAGGCCAGGTACCACAAGATCGTGATGGCGACCGACGCCGACGTCGACGGCGCCCATATCCGCACCCTTGTGCTCACCTTCCTCTACCGGCAGATGCCGGAGCTGATCAGCCAGGGCTACGTCTACATCGCGAAGCCGCCTCTGTACAGGGTGAAACAAGGCAATCAGGAGACCTATCTCGAGCGCGAGTCCGAACTCGAAGAGCTGCTCCTGCGGGACAAGCTGGAGGAATTTGAGCTGACCGACGCGAGTGGCGAGAGCCGCAAGCTGACGCCGAGCCGTTGGCAGGCCTATATCCGGCGCTCAAAAGAGTACGAGGGTTGGGGCTCATCGCTGCAGGCCGATTTCGGCCACGAAGTGGTTCGCTTCCTCGAGGAGTCCAACCTGCTCGACGAGCAGGTGGCGAGCGTGGCTGCCGCTCGCGATGTGTTGCAGCGCGGCGGCGGTGAGAACGAGCCGTTCGACACCGAGGTGCTCGACAGTGGTGACGAGCAGGTCACGGTGAAAGCGATCGAGCGCAAGAGCGGGCTGGCGAGGACCCACTGCCTGCCGGCAACCCTGTTCTCGCATCACGACTACCGCAAGTTCGCCGAGGTGCACGCGGCCCTGCTGAAGCAGGTCGGCCGCCCGCCCTTCGAAGTGAAGCGCGGCGAGCGCCGCAACGTCGCCCTCTCGTTCGAGGCGCTGCGCGGGGCGGTGCTGGAGCTGGCCCGGCAGGGAGTCCAGCTGACCCGGTTCAAGGGGCTCGGCGAGATGAACGCCAAGCAGCTGCGCGAGACGACGATGGACCCGGCGTCGCGGACGCTGGCCCGGGTCACGCTCGAAGACGCGACCGCCGCCGACACGATCTTCTCGATGCTGATGGGCGACCAGGTCGCCCCGCGGCGAGAGTTCATCGAGGCGCACGCCAAAGAGGTGAAGTTCCTAGATGTTTGAGATTCTCTTGTCGCGGACGCTGCAACCCACGACCTGCTTGGTTTTCGCGCCCGTATCGCTGATCGGAGGAATTACTAATGGCTCTTGATGCTTTGACGGGCAACATCGAGGACCGCGGGCTCGAGCAGGAGATGCGCTCGTCGTATCTGGATTACGCGATGAGCGTGATCGTCGGACGGGCGCTGCCGGATGTGCGCGATGGCCTCAAGCCCGTGCACAGACGCGTGCTCTACGCGATGCACGACATCGGCCTGCAGCCGACCCGGCCCTACCGCAAGTGCGCCTTCATCGTCGGCGAGGTGATGGGCAAATACCACCCGCATGGCGACTCGGCGATCTACGACACGCTGGTGCGGATGGCGCAGGACTTCTCCCTGCGCTACCTGCTCGTCGACGGTCAGGGCAACTTCGGATCGATCGACGACGACCCCGCCGCGGCGATGCGGTACACCGAGGCCCGCCTCGGCCGCCTCGCCACCGAGCTGCTGCGCGACATCGACGCCGACACCGTCGACTTCGGGCCCAACTACGACGAATCGACCCAGGAGCCGCAGGTCCTTCCGGCCCGGTTCCCGAACCTGCTGGTCAACGGCACCTCCGGGATCGCGGTGGGCATGGCGACGAACATTCCGCCGCACAACCTCCGCGAGGTCGCCGGCGCGGTCTCCGCCTACATCGACAACCCGGGGATCGATCTCGCCGGGCTGATGGAGCACATCAAAGGCCCCGACTTCCCCGGCGGCGGCCTGATGAGCCGCGAGGGAATCCGCGACGCCTACGCCTCCGGTCGCGGCAGCATCAAGGTCCGCGCCCGGGCCCATGTCGAGCCGCTGAAGGGGGGCAAGGAGGCGATCGTCGTCACCGAGCTCCCGTTCATGGTCAAGAAGGGCGGCGAAGGCGGTCTGATCACCAAGATCGCTGATCTCGCCCGCGACAAAAAACTCGAGGGCATTTCCGACCTCCGCGACGAGAGCGACGAACGTTCTGGCATGCGCTTGGTGATCGAGCTCAAACGCGGCGGCCCGCCGGCCAAAGTCGTCCTCAACAACCTCTACAAAAAAACCTCGATGCAGTCGACCTTCGGCGCCAACATGGTGGCGCTGGTCGACGGGGTCCCGCGGACCCTGAGCCTGCTGGAGCTGATCGAGCATTACGTCGACCACCAGCGCGAGGTGGTGACGCGGCGGACCCAGTTCGAATTGCGCCGGGCGGAGGCAAGGGCTCACATCCTCGAGGGCTTGCTGGTCGCGCTCGACAACCTCGACGCGGTAATTGCACTGATCCGGGGCTCCGACGATCCCGACGCCGCCCGGGAGGGGCTGATCGAGAAGTTCGAGCTCTCGCGCGAGCAGGCGCAGGCGATCCTCGACATGCGCCTGCAGCGGCTGACTGCGCTCGAGGCCGACAAAGTGCGGGCCGAGCACGCTGACCTGATGGAGCGGATCGGCGAGCTGCGGGCGATCCTCGGCGACGAAGCCAGAGTCATGGGGCTGGTCAAAGACGAGCTGGCCGAAATCGTCGAGTCCTATGGCGACGAGCGCCGCACCGAGCTGGCGCACTTCGAGGGCGACGTCGGGATCGAGGACATGATCGCCGACCAGCAGATGGTGATCTCGCTGACCGCCTCCGGCTACGTGAAGCGGCTGCCGCTGGCGACCTACCGGCAGCAGCGCCGGGGTGGGGTCGGGGTGATGGGGATGAACCTCAAAGAGGACGACTACATCGCCCATCTCCACATCAGCTCGACCCACGACTTCCTGCTCTTTTTCACCAACCGCGGCAAGGTCTACCGGCTCAAGGTCTACGAGCTGCCGGAGGGCCAACGCAACGCCAAAGGCAGCTCGCTCAACAACCTGTTGCCGCTGCGCGAAGGCGAGCGGGTGATGGCGGTGATCCCGACCCGGGACTTCAAAGAGAACAAGTACCTCGCCTTCGCCACCGCCAAAGGGCTGGTCAAGAAAACTGAGTTCCTCGCCTACAACACGCCGATCCGCGCCGACGGGATCATCGCGATCAAGGTTCGCGACGGCGACGAGCTGGTCCAGGTGCGGCTGACCTCGGGCGAAGACGACATCCTCATGGTCTCCCACTCGGGCCACGCCTCCCGTTTCTCCGAGGAGCACGTGCGGACGATGGGGCGCGACACCAGCGGGGTCAAAGGGATGAACGTCTCCGGCAAAGACAACCGGGTCCTGGCGATGGACATCGCCCGCAACGACACCGAACTCTTCGTCGTCACCGAGAATGGCTACGGCAAGCGGACGCCGGTCTCGGAGTATCCGGTCAAGGGCCGTGGCACGAAAGGCGTCCTCACGATCAAGCTGACCGAGAAGAAGGGCGGTCTCACCGGGGCGCTCATCGTCGGCGAGCACCAGGACCTCCTCTTCATCTCCCAGAACGGCATGGTCCAGCGCACCTCCGTCAGCGGCATCTCCCAAATGGGCCGTTCCACCCAAGGCGTCAAGGTGATGAACATCAAGGACGACGACTGCGTAAGCGCCGTCGCCCTAGTGGTCGAGTCCGAGGAGTCAGACGCCCCCGACGCCGAGTCCAACGGCCAAGAGCCGCTGGTCGAACCGCCCGCGGAAGTTTAGACCCAGCAACTGGAGATACTTGCAGGATTTACATACTTGCCCTAAAAAGCAAGCATTGTGAATCTGCAAGTAAAGTCGAGGGACGAGCGGATCGTCGTACAGGTGGGTCCGCGGCGAGCGGCGCTGTACATGGAGGGGCGGAAGGTCGGCGGTTTCGACGTCGCTGCCTATGACAACGTAACTGCAGCTGTCGCCCGGCAATTGACGGAGTCGGCATCCCCGGACACGCTCGTCGTCTACGAGCTTGCATCCCCGGAAGCGAGGTCCATCCTCCGCGAAGCTGGGACTTCGTACGCCGGGCGGAACGGCGAGCTGTATTTACACCACCCACCGATTCATGTGGAACTGCCGGGGCGGGGGGGAGGTGCTGTGGCTGGTCCCTCTCCATTCGCGCGCTCCCCGTTCGCGCCTCGCGCCAGTCGAGTCGCGCGCTGGCTGCTCCTCCACACCGACGCCGAACCCTCCTTCCGAGAGATCAGCATCCAAACGGCGCTCAGCGAGTCGCTCGTCTCCCGAAGCGCGCGCGCGCTGGCGGACGAGCAACTCATCGAGGTTGAAGTTGATCCGCGGGACGGCCGCAGCAGACGCGTGCGCGTTCGAGACAGCGGTACCCTGCTCGACGCCTTCGAGCGGGGGACGAGGCGCCGAACTCGTGGAAGTACCTGGGATATCGGGGCCAGAGACCTTGATCGCGCTCTAAGCCGGTTGCGCCGGACGGCGAAAAAGGGCCGGTTCTCGTATGCGATCGGCGGACTCGCCGGCGCCGCGATGGTGCGGAGGGTCGTCGAGCCGGCCGAAGTTGACGTCTGGGTCCATCGGGACGACTACCGGCGGTGGATCGAGGAGCTCGATGCGGTACCCGCGCGCCCGGGCCCGGGCCGAATCGCCCTCAGGGTCCTCCCCGACCCCTACGTCCTCGCCTTCTCGGTCGAGAGAGAGGGTCTCCCCATCGCCGATCCCGTCCAGCTCTACCTCGACTGTCGTCGTGCCGGGGAGCGCGCACTTGAGGCCGCGGAAGCAATCCGCTTGGAGATGGATTGGTGAAGGTCGTCTCCCCCAACGCCCTTCTCCGCGCCGCCGCCGAGCTCTTGGGACCGGTCCGCGCCGACGTCACTGTGATCGGGGCGCTTGCGGTCCAGATCGCTCTCGACGGTCACGACGTTGCTCTCACCCCGACCGGAGACATAGACGCCGGGACGTCGATCGAGAGGGCCAACCGGGTGGTGGCACATTTAGAGGCTTCGGGGCTGAAGCGCAGCCCGGAACCTCACGAGCGGCGGTTCACCTGGATTCGCGGCGACTTGAAGGTGCAGCTGGTCCGTGCATTCCATCCCTTCCCGAAACCTCCCGCGAACGGATTCCCCGTCAACAACCTCGTTGCCGAGCTCGGCCGCTACCGCTGGGGCGTCGCCTTCGAGGGCGCCCCCGACGAGCGCGTGTTCTGGGCGGCTACTCCTGCCGCCGTGGTCGCGTTGAAGGAGGAAGCCTTCGGACGCACCAGGCCGATCACGGAGGAGCCCGTCGACCGCGACTTCAGCGATGTTGCGCTCCTGCTCGACAACGAGGGGGAGAGAATCGCCCGGGAAGTCGCTGGAGATGCACAGATGCGAGCTCGGGTTAGACGAGCCGCTGAGCGGCTGGGGGGAGAGGCGGAGGCATTGGAGGGCGCTGTCCGGCAGCTGGCGGCGTCAGGACAGGAGCAGACGCCGCGTGAGGCGGAGGCGATGGTGCGTCGCGCCTGCAACGACTTCATCGCCGATCTGGTCTGAGGCGGCACCTCTCACGCAGCCGCCGGCAGGTACTGCTGCCATGCCGCCGGGATCTTTGGGCTCGCTACCTGGATAAAGACGGTGGGCGGTGGGGCCTTGGGGGTCGTGGCCGGGTGCATTTCGATTTCTCTTGGGAGGCGGTTGCCCTTGCGGCGGTTGCAGGGGGGGCAGGCGGCGACGATGTTCTCCCAGACGGAGAGGCCGCCGCGGGAGCGGGGAATGACGTGGTCGACGGTGAGGCCGGATTTGGTCGAGCCGCAGTACTGGCAGGTCCAGGAGTCGCGGGCGAGGACGGCGCGGCGGGTGATCTTGCGGCGGTGCGCCTCGCGCGGGATGCGGACGTAGTTGGTGAGGCGGATCACGTCGGGCCGCTCCATCGTCATGTGCTCGGAGTGGAGGGCGGCGCCGTCGCGGCGCTCTAGAAGTTCGGCCTTTTCCTTCAGCAAGAGGACAGCGGCTCTTCTCAACGTGCAGACGTTGATCGGCTCATACGTCGCATTGAGTACCAGCACCCTGGCCATTGCTAGAACGAAATTGTAGGGCGCTCGGCCCCTGATGCTCGTGACAGGCGCTACAACGGGGGCACAGAAGACGATCTAGCCAACTGGATAGGAGCCGAGGATCCGGGTCGATTCAGCCTTCTTGCGCAGCTCCGCGATCGCCTCGGCGACGGCGGGGTCATCCTCTTTCCCCTCGAGGTCGCAGAAGAACATGTAGCGGCCGAGCCCCTGCCGCAGTGGCCGCGACTCGATCCGCGTTAGGTTGATGCCGCGGTTGGAGAACTCGCTCAGCGCATCGACGAGGGCGCCGGGATGATCGGCACCCAGCTCGGAGAAGACCAGCGAGGTCTTCCACACAGCTGCGCTCTCGCCGGAGGGCAGCTCAATGCCCTGCGGGGCGATCCAGACGAAGCGGGTGACGTTGTCGTCCTGGTCCTCGACCCCTTCCAGCAGCGGTTTGACTCCGTAGAGCTCCGCCGCCGCCCGCGCCCCAAGCGCCGCCCACGGCCGCGAGGACTCGCTGACCATTCGCACCGCCGCCGCGGTGCTGCTGACGCTCCGGAGTTCGATCCCCGGCAACCGCTCCCGCAGAAACCGCGCGCATTGGGCCAGCGGCTGCGGATGCGAGAGAACCGCCTCGACGTCCTCCAGCGGGACCCCCTCACGAGCAATGAGATGAACACGAACCCGGTAGTCGTGCTCTCCAGCAATCGTCACTCCATCGACTTCAAACGCCAGCGCATCCAACGTTGGCCGCACCGATCCCTCCAGCGAGTTCTCGATCGGCACCAACGCCCGATCCGCCTCGCCTCGCTCGACTGCGAGGATCGCATCGGGGATCGTCGGCGTCCTGAGGGGCTCAAAGCTGCCATCAACAAACGCTTCGCCAAGAGCATCCTCCGTAAACGTTCCAGCAGGGCCTAGGTAAGCGATTCGCATGACGAGATCAAACCAGGCCGCGTGAGGGTCCGGGGGTGACCCCGTACGGACACTCCCCAAAGCGAGCGAAGCGAGCGCGTCCGGTAGGGGTCACCCCCGGACCCTTCCCAACGCCTATTCGACCAGCAGCGTGTAGGTGGCTTCGTTGTTTTCGGTGACCTGCTCGCCGGCCACCGGTTCGACTTCGACTTCGAGGGTGACTTCGCCGCTCGGCGCCGGAGTCAGCGGGATCGTTGCCGTGCCTTCTTCGCCGGCGGCGAGTTCGTCGATTTCACCCTTCAGGGTGTTGCCTTCGACGGTCACCGAGACGGAGACGCCGTTCTCGGTCGATTCGCCCTGGTTCTGCACGGTCACTTCGACTTCGACGCCTTCTTCGCCGCTGACCGAGGTGGCGCCGCCTTCGGCGAGTTCGGAGCCGTTGACGCTGACCGTCCCGAGGCCGAGCCCGTGGACGCCGGGGGTGGCCGAGCCGCTGTTGCCGCTGATCGCCCCGAGCGCATCGCTGACCGCGCTCTCTTCGAGCCACTTTTCGTCAGGCAGGAAGGTGCTCTTCGGCAGGTCGTCACCGGAGATGCCGTTGTCGGCGAGGACGTTGTCGACTTCCGGCCGCACGACCTGTTCGTAGACGATGTCGCTGGCCAGCAGCTTCTGCATCTGTTTGGCGATCCCGGCCATCGCCTTCTCGGCGCCGGCGTCGCCCAGCGCGGTCGGCATCTTTTCGGCGATTTCATCCATCGCCCCGGCGCGCAGCTCGTAGACGAGTTCGAGGTTCTGCTGCGGCCCGCTCATGTCGCCCGGCGCGCCGAGGTCTTCGACTCGCTGGCGGTAGCCGTCCATCGCGCTGCGGTCGCCGTTGACCTCGTTGACGAAGTCGGTGACCGAGGCGCCGCCCGGGTCTTCGAGCTTGGCGAAGAAGCGTTTGCTGGTCTGTTCGGTCCCTTCGACGATCTCGGTGACCTTGCGCGCGTAGTCGCTGAGCTGGGAGTTGGCGCGGGCGTCGAGGCAACCCTTAATCCCAAGCACGATCACGATCAGCAGCAACAGGCCGCCGCCAAGCGCGAGCCCGCGCCGCAGCATGATCTGCTGGCGTTCGGGGCGACGTTTGGGACGCTGGCGCCGGGGTGAGCGTCGTGAGGCGAAGTCCTCCACGGGGCGGAGAGTATGAACATTGGAAGCGCGGCGGCGCCAGATGACCCCGCAAACGGTGGGTTTTTCCCAGCCGGGCGCAGGAAACCGGGGGTGACACGACGAAGTTGATGCCGCGATGGTTGGCTCGCTCGTGCTCAACCGGTTCCTAATCGAGCGCCGCATCGGCAGCGGCGGCTTCGGCGTTGTCTACGAGGCTTGGGACGGACGGCTGGAGCGGCCGGTCGCGGTGAAGGCGATCGAGCAGCGGGGGGAGGCCGGTCGCCGGGTCCTGCGCGAGGCCCAGGCTGCAGCCCGGCTCAACCATCCCGGCATCGTCACCCTCTACGAGATGGGGGAGGAGGACGGCAACGCGCTGCTGGTCACCGAGCTGGTCGAGGGCTCGACGCTCGCCCGCCTCGCCTACACCGGCGAGCTATCCGACCGCGAGATCGCCGAGATCGGCGCCGACCTCTGCGAGGCGCTTGACCACGCGCACTCGCGCGGCGTCGTCCACCGCGACATCAAGCCGCAAAACGTGCAGGTGATCGAGGACACCGAGGTGCGGGCGAAGTTGATGGATTTCGGCGTCGCCCACCTCGCCGGCGACTCGCCGCTGACCGCCGCCGGCGACGTCGTCGGCACCCTCGCCTACATGTCGCCCGAGCAGGCCGAGGGCAAGCCGGCTGGCCCCGAGGCCGACGTCTACTCGCTCGCCCTCACCCTTTACGAGTGCTGGAGCGGCGAGAACCCGCACCGCCGCGCCACCCCGGCCGCCACCGCCCGCGCGATCGGCGGCCGCACCCGACCGCTGCGCCGCCTCCGTCCCGACCTGCCGCGCGAGCTCGCCGACACCGTCGATGCCTGTCTCTCGCCCCGTCCCAACCACCGGCCCTCGCTGGAGGAGCTCGGTACCGCGATCGAGGACTCGCTCGACTCGCTGGCCGACCATGTCCCGTACTCGCGCGGCCACACGATCACCCGCTTCGGCGCCCTTGCCGCCGCCGCCACGGTCGGCGGCTTCCTCGCCCTGCACGGGGCGGCCCTGCCGTAGTGGGCGCCGCCGTCATCCTCACGGTCGATCCCTAGGATTTCCCCATCGGAGCGCTGAGCCGTCTGGAGTCGATGTTCGAAGGCCTCGTCGAGGGGGTCTTCAGCCGTGCCTTCAGCTCGGAGGTGCAGCCGGTCGAACTGGCGCGCAAACTCGCCAAGGAAATGGACGCCCACAAGACCGCCTCGGTCCAGCGCGTCTACGTGCCGAACGAGTACACGATCTTCCTCGGCCGCCAGGACCGCGGCAAGCTCGAAGGCTACGAGCGCTCGCTCGAGCAGGAGCTCTCCGGCTACCTGCTGGAGCACGCCCGGCGGCGCGGCTACGACCTCCTGACCCGGCCGCAGGTCGAGTTCGAGACCGACGAGCGGCTGCGGCTCGGCGAGTTCGGGATCCAGGCGCGGCTGGTCAAGCCGCCTGCCCACGAGGGCGCCGCGCCCGAACAGGGTGAAGAGGGGCACACGATGGTCTATTCCGCCGTCCGCGAGCGCGACCGCGATCGGCCGAAACGGCCCGAGCAGGCGGTCGGCGCGCTGGTCTCCACCCGCGCGGTCGTCTCGCTGGCCGACCGCCGCTACGTGCTCGAGGGGCCGCGGGCGACGATCGGGCGCTCGAAGTCGGTCGAGTGCGTGCTCTCCGACCCCAACGTCAGCCGCCGCCACGCGGAGCTGCGGCGCGACGAGAGCGGCGACTGGCAGATCGCCGACCTCGGCTCCACCAACGGGATCAAGGTCAACGGCCGCCGCGTCCCGTCCACCCGGCTCAGCCCCGGTGACCAGGTCACCGTCGGCACCACCACGTTCACCTTCGACATCGAGCAGTAGCGGCTTCTGCCGCCGTCATTAAGGTCCCTGTCGCGTGGACTACGACCCCATATCCGTAGCTCTCAAATTCGGCTTCCTCGCCGTCCTCTACCTGTTCGTGCTCGTGATCGCGCGCAGCGCCCTCAAGGACCTGCGCCGGAGCACCGCCGGGCCGGCACCCGACGCCACCGGCTTCCACGCCGCGCCGGCCTTCGCCGAGGCTCCGCACCGCGGTCACGACGCCTGGCTGGTCGTCGAGCGCGGCGGCGGCCTTGAGCGCGACCAGCGCTTCGACCTGATCGGCGGCCTCTCGATCGGCCGCTCGAAGGAGGCCGACGTACGGATTGACGACCGCTATGCCTCCAGTCTTCACGCCCGAGTCTTCTCCCGCGAGAGCCGGTTCTACGTCGAGGATATGAATTCGACCAACGGGACCCTGCTGAACGGCGCCACCCTGCAGGGGGAGGCGGAAGCGATCGACGGCGACAGCGTCCAGATCGGGGACACGGTCTTCCGACTCGAGGTGGGGTGAGGCGTGAGCCTGCGGATCGCCGAGGAAGCCGTACGCACCGACACCGGGCGCCAGCGCAACGCCAACGAGGACTCGCTCTTCGTCGAGGCGCCGCTGTTCGTCGTCGCCGACGGGATGGGCGGGGCACAGGCCGGTGAGGTCGCCTCGCGAGCGGCGGCTGAGAGCTTCGCCCAGAACCTCCCTGCGGCGCCGCCCGAGCGGCTGCTGGAGGAGACGATCACCGGGGCGAATCGGACGATCCACGAACTCGCCCGCAAGGACCCGAGCCTGGCGGGGATGGGGACCACGACCACCGCTGCCCTGGTCGACCTCGATAGTGAAGAGGTGGCGATCGGCCACGTCGGCGACAGCCGCGCCTACCGGCTGCGCGGCGGCAAGTTCGAGCAGCTGACCCGCGACCACTCGCTGGTCGAGGAGATGCGGCGCAAAGGCCAGCTGACCGACGCCCAGGCCGAGGACCACCCGCAGCGCTCGATCATCACCCGGGCGCTGGGCCCCGAACCCGAGGTCGACGTCGACCTGCAGACCGTTCCCGCCCAGGCCGGCGATGTCTTCCTGATCTGCTCGGACGGGCTGACGACGATGCTCGACGACGAGAAGATCTCCCACATCCTCAGCCGCGCCACCTCGCTGGACAGCGCGGTGCGGGCGCTGGTCGACGAAGCCAACCGGGCCGGCGGCCGCGACAACATCACCGTCGTCCTCTTCCGGCTCGAGGAGGGCGAGGGGGCCGCGACGGAGGCGAGCTCGGCGCGGGAAGGCGCGACCCTGATCGGCGGCGATGCCGAGGCCGCTGGCCTGACCGCGACCGAGGTCCGCAAGCGCGCCGCTGCCGAGGCCGCGCGCAAACGCCGCGAGGAAATCGAGTCGCGGCCGCGCCGCCACGGCCTGCGCACGGCGCTGAAGGTGCTGGTGCCGCTACTGCTTGTCGTCGCCGTGATCGCTGGCGCTTGGTACGGCAATCGCCAGATCTGGTTCCTCGGCACCGATGATTCGGGTCGCGTCGCCCTCTACCGCGGTGCCCCCTACGAGCTGCCTTTTGGGATCGACCTCTACAGCGAGCGCTACTCGAGCCCGATCCAGACCGGCTCGCTGCCGGCGCGGCGCCAGGACGCCGTCATCGGCCACGACCTGCGCTCGCGCGACGACGCCGTCTCGCTGCTGGAAGAAATCGAAAAGACCGCGGGGCTTCCTTGACGTCGGAGAGGAACCGGGAGCTCTTCGCCCTGGTTCCGGTTGCCATCTTGCTGACGGCCGGGTTCGCCGCCGTCTTCGCCCAGGAGAACGCGCAGCTCGGCAACCTCAGCCTGATCTACGGCGCCTACTTCCTGGCCCTCTGCCTCGCCACCCACGTCTTCCTGCGGTTCCGCCTCCCCAACGCCGATCCCTATCTCTTCCCGCTGATGGCGACGCTGACCGCGTTCGGGCTGGTGATGATCTACCGGATCGACGAAAGCCTGGCCCGTGACCAGGCGAACTGGTTCGTCCTCGGGCTCGTCCTCTTCGCGCTGACGATCTGGTTCCTGCGCGACTACGAGGTGCTGGAGCGCTACCGCTACACGATCGCCGTCGTCGGCCTGCTGCTGCTGCTGGCGCCGCGGCTGCCGGGGATCGGTCAGCAGGTCAACGGCGCCTACCTCGGGGTGAAGATCGGGCCGCTCGCCTTCCAGCCGGCCGAGTTCACCAAGCTCGCGATCGTCGTCTTCCTCGCCAGCTACCTGCGCGAGCACCGCGAGGTGTTGATCGTCGGGGCGCGGCGGGTCCTCGGAATTACCCTGCCGCCGCTGAAGCACTTCGGCCCGATGCTGGTGGTTTGGGGCGCCTCGATGTTCATGCTCGTCTTCATCCGGGACCTCGGCAGCTCGCTGATGTTCTTCGCCGCCTTCCTCGCCCTGCTCTATGTGGCAACCGGCCGCTTCTCCTTCGTCATCATCGGGATGGCGATGTTCCTCGTCGGCGCCTGGTTCTTCGCCAGCACCGTCCCCCACGTCCACGACCGGGTCGAGATCTGGCTCCACCCATACAACTCCCCGGAAGAAACCGGGTACCAGATCCTCCAGTCGATCTTCGCCCAGGCCGACGGCGGACTGTTCGGCAAAGGGTTCGGCCAGGCGCTGATCAACATCCCCGGCACCCACCCGCCGGCGCGGCTCCTACCGGCGGCTGAAACCGACACGATCTACGCGCTGATCGTCAACGAGCTCGGCCTCTTCGGTGCCTGCGGCTTGATCCTCACCTACCTGCTGATCACCGCCCGTGGCTTCAAAGTCGCCCTGCTGGCCAGCGACGGCTTCTCGAAGCTGCTCGCCACCGGCCTCACCGCGGTGTTCGCGATCCAGGCCTTTGTGATCGTCGGCGGCGTCACCCGGGTGATCCCGCTGACCGGCGTCACCCTGCCTTTCGTCAGTTACGGCGGCAGCTCGATTGTCGCCAACTTCGTCCTCCTGGCCCTGCTGCTGCTGGTCTCTGATCGCGCTCGGCGCGAGGCCGCCGCATGAACCGGCAGATCGTCAAACTCTTCGCCTTCATCGTCGTCCTCTTCGGCGTGCTGGTCGGCTTCACGTCCTACTGGTCGGTGTTCGACGCCGAGGCGCTGAAGGAAAAAGACGCCAACAAGCGGCCGCTGCTGGAGCAGCAGCAGATCCGCCGCGGCCGCATCCTCACCGCTGACGGGACCGTGATCGCGAAGTCGGTGGCGAAGGGGAAGGGCGCGGAAAGGCGGTTCGTCCGCCGTTATCCGGAAGGCTCCCTTTTCGGCCACCCGATCGGGTACAGCTTCGTGCGCTTCGGCGATTCGGAGTTCGAGCAGTTCCACAACGAAGAACTGGTCGGCGAAGAAAGCGAATTCAGCTCGATCCTCGACGAGCTGACCGGCGGCACCCAGGAAGGCAACGACATCGTCACCAACATCGACACCGAAGCGCAGCGCACTGCGCTCGCCGACCTCGAAGAAGTCGGCTTCGGCGCCGTCGTCGCGATCGTCCCGCAGACCGGCGAAATCAAGGCGATGGTCTCGAACGCCCCCTACAACCCGAACCGGGTTCCCTACAAGTTCTCGAAGCTGAGCACCAACAACATCGAACGGCCCCTTTACGACCGCGCGACCCAGGGCCAGTACCCGCCGGGGTCGACCTTCAAGGTCGTGACCGCGGCGGCGGGGCTGGAAAGCGGGACGATCACGCCGGAGACGACGATCGACGCGCCGGGTTCGCTTGAAGTCGAAGGCACGCCGCTGCAGAACGACTTCAACGAGGACTTCGGCCCGATCGCCCTCGACACGGCGCTGACCAACTCGGTCAACACCTGGTTCGGCCAGCTCGCCCAGCAGGTGGGCGAGGAGCAGCTGTTCGAGACGATGGAAAAGTTCGGATTCAACTCGCGGCCGGCGATCGACCTGCCGGAAAATCAGGTCGAACCGAGCGGGGTCTTCGACGAAAACGGCAGCCTTCTGCACGCGAACGACCCGGTCGACCTCGCCCGCCTCGGGATCGGCCAGGAGCGGCTGCTGGCGACGCCGCTGCAGATCGCCGAGGTGGCGGCGGCGATCGCCAACGGCGGCAAGCTGATGAAGCCGCAGATCTGGAAGCGGGTGATCGATCCCGACGGCCGGGTCGTCGACACGCTCGACCCCTCCGTCTACAGCGAACCGGTCAGCGGCGAGACCGCCGAAGAGCTGACGACGGCGATGGAAGGGGTGGTCAGCGAAGGCACCGGGACCAACGCGGCGATCTCCGGCGTCCCGGTCGCTGGTAAGACGGGGACCGCGGAAACCCCGGGCAACGAAGCCTGCGGCGGCGGCGCCGAAGAGAATCAGGCGTGGTTCATGGGATTTGCCCCGGCCGATGACCCGAAGATCGCGATCGCCGCCTCGGTCGAGTGCACCGAACAGTTCGGCAATGACGTCGCGGCGCCGATCTTCCGCGACGTCGCCGAAACGATCTTGAACGGAGAATGACGATGGAGATGGAGGGTTTGGGTGGCTGAGGTTCGCGAGGGGAGCGTCGTCGACAAGCGGTACCGGGTGCTGCGCCGGATCGGCAGCGGCGGCATGGCCGACGTCTGGCTGGCCGAGGACACCCACCTGCAACGGCAGGTGGCGCTGAAGGTCCTCCACAGCCGCTACCTCCAGGACCCCGACTTCATCGCCCGCTTCCAGCGCGAGGCCGAGTCCGCCGCCGGGCTGCAGCACCCGAACATCGTCGCCGTCTTCGACCGTGGCTCTGACGAGGGCGTCAACTACATCGCGATGCGCTACGTCGAGGGACCGACGCTGAAGCAGCTGATCGAACGCGGGCTGACCCCCGAGCAGGCGGTGGCGCTGGTGCGGCAGGTGCTCGAGGGCGCTCGTTTCGCCCACCGCAACGGGATCGTCCACCGCGACCTGAAGCCGCAGAACGTGATCGTCGACGAAGAGGGCAAAGCCGTCGTCACCGACTTCGGAATTGCCCGCGCCGGCGTCTCGGAGATCACCCAGACCGGCTCGGTGATGGGCACCCCGCAGTACCTCTCGCCCGAGCAGGCGCAGGGGTTCGAGGTGACCGGCGTCTCCGACCTCTACTCGATCGGCGTCATCCTCTACGAGGCGCTCACCGGACGGGTCCCGTTCGAAGGCGAAAGCGCGGTGGCGGTGGCGATGAAACAGGTCGCCGAGACGCCGCAGCGGCCGAGCTCGATCAACCCCCAGGTCTCACCGGCGCTCGACGCGGTGGTGATGCGGGCGCTGGAGAAGGAGCCGGGCAACCGCTTCCAGAGCGCCGACGCCTTCATCGCCGCGCTCGACCAGGCAATGCGGGAACCGGGCGTGGGGAGGGGGACGGCGACGTTTGCCGCGGCGCCGCCGGTCGTCGCGACCGCCGAGGAGCTGTCGCCGGAGGAGCACCGGCGGCGCAACAACTGGCTCTGGGCGCTCTTGGTCGCGGCGATCGTGATCGGGCTGCTGATCGGCCTGCTCGCAACCCGGGACTCGAAGACCGACGTCCCCAACGTGACCGGCAAGCAGCTCGAATTCGCGATCGCCCAGCTCGAACGCAAGGGCTTCGAGGTCGGCGAAGAAAAGTTCGTTGAACGGCAGTCACCGAAGAACACCGTGCTCGAGCAGGACCCGCTACCGGGCTCGGCGAACGAAGACTGCGCCTTCCTCAGCCTCTTCTGCTCGAAGCCGAAGGTCGACCTCACCGTCAGCGCCGGTCCCGGCCAGGGCGAAGTCCCGAGCACCAACGGGCTGACCGCCGCCGCCGCGACCAAGAAGCTGGAAGCCGCCGGTTTCGGGGTGACGGTGCAGCGGGTGAACTCCAACTCGGTCGAAGTAGGCTTGGTCGTGTTCTCCGAACCGCGCGGGGGTGACACCACCACCAACGGCTCGACGGTGACGATCTTCGTCTCGCAGGGGCCGAAGCTGGCGAAGGTGCCGGTGCTGGTCGGCGTCCAGCGCGAAGTTGCCGTCCAGCGGCTCAGCGCCCGCGGCCTCACCCCGAGCGTCTCCGAAGAGGAAAGCGCCTCGCCGCAGGGCAAGGTGATCCGCCAGTCGCCGAGCGCCGGCACCCAGGTGGAACCGGGCTCGACCGTGACGATCGTCGTTTCCAGCGGTGAAGAAGAAGAAAAGGCAGTGAAGGCGCCGAACGTGATCGGGCAGGAAAGGCGGGAAGCTGTGGAAGCGATCCGCGCCGCTGGGCTGACGCCGCAGGTCGAAGAAGAAGAAACCGAAGTCCCGAGCCAGGTCGGCCGCGTCACCGACCAGTTCCCGCCGCCGGGCAGCGAACTCGAACCGCGCTCGACGGTGACGATCACGGTCGGCAAGCAGGCCCGCGAACCGGCCGAAGGAGAAGAAGGGGAACTGGAACCGTGAGGGTCGCGGTCCTCTCCGGCGGCCGCTCCTCCGAGCACGACGTTTCGCTGCGCTCGGGCGCGGCAGTGGCGCGCGGGCTCCGCGAGGCCGGCCACGAGGCGGTCGAGGTGACGATCGGCCGCGACGGGTCCTGGCGCGCCGCTGGTGGCCCGGTCGAGCTGGTGCCCGGCGGCGGGCTGCTTGGCGCCGAGGCGGTTTTTCCGGCCCTGCACGGCGCCTTCGGCGAGGACGGCAGCATTCAGGGCCTGCTCGAGCAGCTCGACGTCCCTTACGTCGGCTCCGACGTCCTCTCCTCGGCGATCTGCATGGACAAGCTGACGCTGAAGCGCCTCTTCGCCGGCCACGGGGTGCCGCAGGTGGAGTTCACCGCGGTCGAGGGCAACGACTGGTGGGGCCGCTGCGAGGAGATGGGGTTGCCGCTCTGGGTCAAGCCCTCGCGGATGGGCTCCAGCGTCGGCATCACCCGGGTCGGCAGGCTCGAGGAGCTCGACGCCGCGGTTGAGCGGGCGCTGCGGCACGACCCGCGGGTGATCGTCGAGGCCTCCTCGCCGGGGCGCGAGGTCGAGTGCTCGGTCCTAGGCAACGAGGAGCCGGAGGCCTCGCTGCCGGGGGAGATCGTCGCCAACGGCACCTGGTACGACTTCGAAGCCAAGTACACCGAGGGCGGGATGGAGCTCCGCGTCCCCGCCCCGATCGGCGACGAGGCCACCGCCAACGTCCGCGAGATGGCCGTCTCGGTCTTCAGGCTCGCCGGCTGCTCCGGCCTCGCCCGCTGCGACTTCTTCGTCGAACCCGACGGCTCCGTCCTCGTCAACGAGATCAACACCATGCCCGGCTTCACCGACACCAGCGTCTACGCCAAGCTTTTCGAGGCCACCGGTACCGACTACCCCGAACTATGCGACCGCCTGGTGCAGCTCGCGGTCGAGCGGCACCAGGCGTCGCGGTCGTACGAGTTTTGAACTCTCAGTCGATGTAGACGGGGTGCGTGCCCGCTTCATCCCTTTCTAATGTAAATGAGGCATCCATTTGTGTTTCGTCGGCACACGCTTCCTTTCGAGGTTCGGCCTCGAGCAGCGTCGTGTGGTTGAAGGTCAGTTTCGCGTCTTCGGGATGTGTCGTATAGGTACCGTCAATTGCGGCTTTCCTTTCGTAAATGCAAAAGGAATTCACCTGGGTATCAGCAATGATCCGGATCGGTCGGGATTCGCCCGCGCAGCTATTGCCGCGAATCTGAAATTCGTCAGAGGCCATGGATGCGCTTGCCCTCAAGCACCAAGGTAAGCCGTTGGTGGCGGACCCGAATGTCCAGCGTGTACCGCCCGTAAACGAATATGCGCAGCCTTCCTCTGTGTCGGTACCGGTGAAAGAGGCACTTTCGATATCAATTTCGACTTCAGCACCAGTGTTCTTTGTGACGGTTCCAGTTGTGGATCCACCGGTGCACTCCGTCAACGTGGTACCGGAAGTGCTTGTCAGCTTGATTGAGCTGATATTGTGAGCACGTACGGCATTTCCCGTACCGAGGATCGTTCCTGTCGGAAATGTAAGGGTAGGCCCTTTCGAAAGGTATAGCGGATTAGTACCTTCACTACTTCGTTCGAATGTAAATGAATCGTCGAATTTCATTGCGGTGGCACAAAGCAGACTGCCCGATTTCTTCGTGAATTCGGCGCCCGTCACGGTGAGCACCGCATCTTCTGGGTGTGTGCTATACGTTCCAGTGATCGGACTAGAGCGTTCGTAGATGCATTCTCCTGGCGTGGCAAATGTGACAGTCAGTGGAGCGCTTGCTTCAGAGCAGGAATGACCGCGGATCTGAAATTCGTCTTCTGTCATTTCTGGCGTGGAGCGTAGGCAACTCGAAAGAAACGAGACGTATGTCTCGGAGGATGCCCCTTTGCATCGTCCATCTCCACCGCTGCCCGTCATCGAGAAGCTATTCAGACTCGCTTCGAGTTCGGTGCCGTTGTTCTTGGTCAAAGTGCCTGTGGGGAAGGCCGTCGTGCAAGTAACAGTCCCATTGCTTCCTGTAAAGGTGAGGTCACCAATGTCCGATCCTCTAACGCTTTTTTCGGTTGCCAGTCTCGTTCCTGTCGGATATGTGAGTTCCGGCGTGTTCGTAGCGCCAGCGCTGGCCGGCAGGATTGCGAAAACGGCTAGGCATGCGAGAAGTAACTTGCTAGGCATCAGGGTTCTCCCTTCGCGGGTGTTTCGACTTCATCGTTGAGGCGGGTTGCCACCATCTGAGCGCGCAGGTTCAACTGTCAAGAACACCTGAGTATTAATAGGCGGTGCAGGGTGACCGAGGTCGCCCGAGGGACTTGTAGCGCCCGTTGCGGCCGCGGTTCCAGAGGGAGCTGTCGATCTCGGCGGGGGACAGAGAGCTGGCTGCGGCCAGGAGCTCGGCGGCTTGAACGGCGCAGGCCCGGAGCTCTACCTCTTCGGGAGAGCCGTGCTCCAGGAGCTCTCCGGCTTCGATGCGGGCCGTTAAGTCGGGGTCGAGGTGGAGGATGCCGTCGACGCGGAAGACGTGGGGGACGAGGTTGTCGGCGAAGGCGGTCAGGCGGTCGAGGTCGGGGAGGTCGCCGACGCTGGCGCGGTGGAGATCGGCGGCGGCTAGCTGGGCTCGCTTGTAGAAGGGGATCGCTCGGCCCTCGTAGGTGGAGACGTCGGCGAAGGAGGTCCAGGCGGCGAAGGTCTCGGCGAGGGCCGGAATCGAGGCCGCTTCCTCGGCTGGGTTGAGGAAGCGGCCGCCATGGTCGGCGCTGATGTGGTTGCCGACGTCGCGCAGCGCCGCTGCGAACTGCGGCATCAGTGGGTGCTGCGGGTCCTGGCCAACTACGACCGCGATCGTCTTCGCGTCCATCGCCTGCAACTCGTCGGCCGTCCAAGCCCCTGCCGACTCGAAGCGGTTAGTTACTCCGGCCGCCATCGTGCCGTAGCCACTGTGACCCGGCCGCTTGCGGATCGTCGGCCACCTAGCCGGAGCCGAAGTTGATCGCGTTCATGCAGATCGCGAAGGCGGCGCCGGTTTCTGGGTCCGCGGTGAAAGGCGCGGGCTCGTCTGTGGTGTCGGGTTGGGGCAAGCCAGCGGCGTACTCTGCGATCGCCAACTCGTCGATTTGCACCGAGCGCGCCCGCGCTGCGACCCGGGCGCAGGCGGCGCGGACTTGGTCGGGCAGCGAAACTGAAGTCATGACGAAGCCAGAGATACAGGTTCGGCAGGCGGGGGTGGATGACGCTGCCGAGGTCGCCCGCCTCCTGCGCGACTTCAACCTCGAGTACGACGAACCGACTCCGGAGGTCGAGGAGCTGACGAAGACGATCGCGCGGCTCCTCAAGGAGGGCGAGATCACGGTTCTCCTGGCGGGGTCTGGTCCCGACGGGCTCTCCCTCTTCCGTTTCCGCCCCGGGCTCTGGAGCGCGGGCGCCGAAACGTACCTGCAGGAGCTCTACGTGGTGCCGGATCTCCGCGGCTTGGGGATCGGACGCGCCCTGCTCGAGGCGACGATCGAGCTCGCCCACGAGCGTGGCTCCGACGGCATCGACCTCAACACCGGGGAAACCGACACCGCCGCCCGCGCCCTCTACGAGAGCATGGGCTTCACCAACCGTGAAGGTGGGCCCGACGGCCCCTCGATGCTCTTCTACGAGCGCGAGATCTGAGCCGTCAGCTCGGCGAAGCCGATCCCAGCGGGCGGCTCGACCAGCTCGGGGTGGAAGAGGTGGCCGAGTAGCTCGACTCCGTCGACGAGGCGCGGCCCGGGGCGGGAGAAGGTCGAGGCCCCGTCCACCGCGTAAACGCGGGCGGCACCGAAGGCGCCGAGGCGCTCGCCGTTCCGCAACGCCTGCGCGCAGGACTCGTCGAGGTACCAGCCGCAGGGCATCGAGACGACCACCTCGGGCTCGAGGCCGCGCAGGTCCTCCCACTTCACCTCAGGCGACTTCTGCCCGGGGGACCCGGCAACGCTCTCGCCGCCGGCGATCTCGATCATCTCCGGGATCCAATGGCCACCGAGGAAGGGCGGCTCCAACCACTCGAGGGCGAGAACCCGGGGCCGCGGCACGTCGGCGACCGTGGCGCGGACGGCGTCCAGCCGCTCCTCGAGCTCGCTCCGCACCGCCCGCCCTCGCTCCGGGATCCCCGCGGCTTCGCCCAGCCGCGTCACGTCATCAAGCACCTCACCGAGCGTGGTCGGATCCTGCTGGAGGACGCGCGGGCTGCTCGGCAGGCGCGCCGCCACCTCGACCACGTCGTCGTAGGAGACGGCGCAGACCTCGCAGACGGCCTGGGTGACGATCAGGTCGGGCCCCAGCTCCGCCAGCCGCTCCTCGTCGAGCGTGTAGAGCGCCCGTCCTTCGCCGATCACCTCCTTCACCTTCGCGTCGATCTCGCCGGCCGCGAGGCTCGGCGGCAGCACCGTCGCGGTCAGCGGCGGCAGCTCGGCCGCCGCCGATGGGTAGTCGCACTCGTGGGTGGCGCCGACGACGCTCTCGCCGAGGCCGAGGGCGAAGAGCATCTCGGTTGCCGAGGGGACGAGGCTGGCAATCCTCATCCCCTCAGCATGACGAGTCGGCGGCCTAGGCTCCCGCCGCCAGCAGCGCGTTGGCGCCGCCCTGCATCCCGGTTGCGTTGGGATGGATCGGTGCGGCCGCGTTGCCCGGCACCAACGGTTCCACCCAGCGGGTCGAGCTGCTCTTGCAGGCGTCGTGGCCGATGCTGGCCCCGTACCAGTTGACCAGCGTCGCCCCGACCGCCGCGGCCTGGGTCGCCAGCATCGAGTTGAGCCGCTGCTCGGTCGAGCGCAGGTACGGCACGTCGGTGAAGCCGAGCGGCATCTGCGGCCAGCACCCGTACCCGGTCTCGGGGAAAATCGCCGGGTAGTTGACGACGTAGATCCGCGCTGAGGGCGCCCGCGACTTAATCCCCGCCAGGACCGCCGCGACCTTCGGCGCCGTCGCTTCGATCCGCGCTTTCAGCTGGTCGACCCCACCCGAGTTGTATTTGTCGAGGCAGGGATGGCTGAACGGGTTGACCGTGATGCAGCTCTGGGCGACTTCGGAGAAGCCGATGTCGTTGCCGCCGATCGTCAGGGAGACGACCGAGGTGGTCGAGTCGACCGAGTTCAACTGCGGCGGGTTCGGTCCGTCGGGTTCGACGTTCTGCGGGTTGAACATGTCGCCCGTCTTGGCGCCGCTGCAGGTCGCGTCGCGCAGCGTCAGGCCGATGCCGGGCGCCCCCAAGTGGGCGTAGTTGTGGTCGGACTTGAGACAGCCGAGCGGCAGGATTGGGTTCGGGATCAACGGCCCTGCGGCGTAGGAATCGCCAAGGGCGGCGTAGTTGGCTGCCCGTGCTCCGGCGGCCAGGACGGCTGCGAGCAGGACTGCCGCGAGCGCCGCCAGCACGACCGCAACCGGACGGCGAATCGGGAATGACTGGATCATCTTCTCTCTCCTTGGAACGTTTGCCCTGCCCGCTCCCCGGCTATATGGTCAAGATACTTAGCGGTAACAACTAGAGCAAGTTACTACTGAGTTCTTAGTATCTACCAGTCGAACCCACCCGGAGGAGAGCCATGCGCCGTGTTCTTGTCGTTCTTTTTTGTGTCCTCAGCTTCTGTGCCGCCGCCGTGCCCGCCTCGGCGGACCTGCCGGTGATCTACAGCGGCGCCTACGGCTACGCCCGCGTGAGTCCGACTGCCAGCCCTCCCGGCGCCAACGACTGGACCTGCAAACCAAGCGCCGCCCACCCGCGGCCGGTCGTCCTCGTCCACGGCACCTTCGCCGACATGTCCGACAACTGGCAGGCACTTTCACCGCTGCTGAAGAACAACGGCTATTGCGTCTTCGCCCTCAACTACGGGTCCTATGCCGGCAGCGGTGCGGTCGGCATCTACGGCACCGGCGAGATCCGCAACTCGGCCAAAGAACTCGACACCTTCGTTGACAAAGTCCTCGCCGCCACCGGTGCCCCGGAGGTCGACTTGGTCGGCCACTCGCAGGGCGGGATGATGCCGCGCTGGTACCTCAAGTTCCTCGGTGGCGCGAGCGAGGTCCACACCCTCGTCGGCCTCTCGCCCTCCAACCACGGCACTACCGTCGATGGGATCGGGCTGCTCGCCCGCTTCTTCCCCGGCGGCTCCCAGTTCACCGGCGCCCTCTGCCCGGCCTGCGAGGAGCAGATCGTCGGCTCGGCCTTCCTCGCCGAACTGAACAGCGGCGACGACACCGTGCCGGGGGTCGAATACACCGTGATCCAGACCCGCTACGACCAGGTGGTCACCCCCTACACCTCGGCCTTCCTCTCAGGGGCGAAAAACATCCTCCTGCAGAACCAGTGCATCCTCGACCTCGGCGACCACCTCTCGATGCCCTACGACCACATTGCCGACGCCGACGTCCTCACCGCGCTCGACCCGCTGCACCCCCGCAATCCCATCTGCACCCCGATCCTCCCGACCGAGGGCGGCTAGTACTGGTCAGGCGCTCCCGTTTTCCCCGCGGTAGGGCCCCGGCTTCGGCCGGGACCTGCCGCCGGGGAAGGCGAGGCGGAGGATCGTCCGCTGGACCATCCCCAGCTGCTGCATGAAGGGGCCGCTGTTGTAGGGCAGGCCGTAGCGTTCGCAGACGTCCTTCACCTGCGGCGCGATCTCGGCGTAGCGGGTGCTCGGCATGTCGGGGAAGAGGTGGTGCTCGACCTGGTAGCTGAGGTTGCCGCTGGCGATGTGGAAGAGCGGGCCGCCGTCGATGTTGGCCGAGCCGGTGAGCTGGCGGATGTACCAGCCCCCCCTGCTCTCGTTCTCGACCTCCTTCTGGGAGAAGGTGTAGGTCTGGTCGGGGAAGTGGCCGCAGAAGATGATCGCGTAGGCCCAGAGGTTGCGGACGATGTTGGCGGTGGCGTCGGCCTTGGCGGTCTGGCGGAAGGTCTTGCTGCCGCTGGTCAGCGCGGCTTCGACCACCGGCGCGAAGCGGCTCGGGCGCTTGCGCCTCTTGACCCGGCCGAGGATCCCGCGCGGCGCCTTGCGCTGGCGCCGCGTCTGCACGACGGCGTCGATCGCCGTCGCCCCCAGGGCGCTGACCAGCGGCCAGGCGATGTAGTCCTTGACGATCTGGTCCTTGGCCTTGCCGGCGATCCCCTTCAGCTCCCGCTTCACCTGGTGCTTGGGCTTGTGGCCCTTGCGGATCGCTTCGAAATCGAGGTCGTGCAGGGCCACGCCCCACTCGAACAGGGCCGCCAGGAGCAGGTTGTAGACCGGCTGGGCGAGGTAGACCGGGTTCCACTTCTGCGCCGGATCGATCCGCATGATCTCGTAGCCGAGGTCCTTGTCCTTGCCGCGAATGTTGGTGTAGGTGTGGTGGACGAAGTTGTGGGAGTGCTTCCAGGCCTCGGCGGTCGAGGCGGTGTCCCAGTCCCAGGTCGAAGAGTGGATGCGCGGGTCGTTCATCCAGTCCCACTGGCCGTGCATGACGTTGTGGCCGATCTCCATGTTCTCGAGGATCTTCGCCGCCGACAGGGCAGCGGTCCCGGCGACCCAGGCGGGCCGGTTGCGGGAGGCGACCAGCAGCGCCCGGCCGAGCACGGCAAGGCGGCGCTGCATCTCGATCATGCTCTCGATGTAGCGGCGGTCGCGTTCGCCGAGCTCGCTCATCACGCGGTCGCGGATCGCGTCGAACTCCTTCGCGAGCTGCTCGAGCTGCTCCTCGGAGAGGTGCGCGAGCGGGCTCTCGCTTTGGGTGTCGATCGGGGCGGCGGTGGGCTCTATGGTCGTAGTCATCTGGGTTCTAGTCCCCTTTTTCTCATAGTGCAATCGCAACGTCGCCTTCAGGCGCGTTGACACAGGTTCGGACCATCTCTCCCTCTTGCCCGTAGACCTCCCCGGTCCGGAGGTCCCTCACTTCGCCGGAACAGAGCCGGCCGATGCAGGTGTGGCAGATCCCCATCCGGCAGCCGAACGGCAGCTCGGCCCCCGCTTCCTCGCCGGCGACGAGAATCGGCGTGCCGCCGTCGCACTCGGTCTCGATGCCGCTGGAGAGGAAGCGGACCGTGCCGCCCTCTCCGGCAACCGCGTCACCGCCGATCACCGGCTGGAAGCGCTCCATCTCCAGCAGTTCCGGATCGCCTTCCTCGCGCCAGTGGGTGACCAACGAGTCGAGCATCTCTCCCGGGCCGGAGACGAAGGCGCGGCGCTCGCGCCAGTCGGGGCAGAGCGCGTCGAGCTCGTGCGGACCGAAGCGGCCGGCTTCGGAGGTGATCCGCAGGTGCGGCTTGTAGCCCGGCCGCCGCGCGTCGAGCTCGCGCAACTGCTCGCCGAAGATCACCGTCTCGGTCGTGCGGGAGGAGTGGATGTGGACGGCGTCCACGAGCGCGTCGTCGCGGTCAAGGCTGCGCAGCATGCTCATGATCGGGGTGATGCCGCTGCCGGCGCTGATGAAGAGGAGCTTCTCCGGCGGCGGGTCGGGGAGAACGAAGGTGCCTTCGACGCCGCCGAGGCGGACGATGTCCCCGGGCCGCGCGTTGTGGACCAGGTAGGGAGTCACCTTCCCGGCCTCGACCAGCTTCGGCGTGATCCCGATGAGGCCCTCGGGATGCCCTGGGTCGGTGGTCAGCGAGTAGGCGCGCCAGTGATGAACGCCGTTGACGATCACGCCGATCCGCAGGTACTGACCCGCCTGGTGGCCGGGCCACTCGTAGCCGGGCCGAATCAGGATCGTCGCCGCGTCAGGCGTCTCGCGGACGATCCGCTCGATCCGCCCCCGCAACTCCTGGGTCGACCAGAGCGGGTTGATCAGTTCGAGGTAGTCGTCGGGGAGCAGCGGCGTGAACAGCGAGCGGACCGCGTCCAGGGCGCGGCGGCGAGCTTTCGAGACGTTGGGCTTTGCTCCTTGCTCTGCCATTGAGAGATGCTACACCGATCGATGTAATGGATACGTAAAAGTTCGGGCGCTCCTCGCCGCCCGCTCCTATACCCGCAGCTTCTTAACTCAGTCGATCAGCTTCACGTCGCTGATCTCGACTTGATAGCGACCCTCCTGGTCCCGTGCCAGCGCCGCTTTGTTGAACCAGATCAGGAAGTACTTGGCGGGGGAGCCGAGATGGAGGTCGACTTCCTCGAGCTCCTTGGCGTCGGTGACGTCGCCGACCGGTTCTCCCCATTCGGTCACTTCTTCCGGCGGGCCGGAGGAGGAGGCGAAGATCTCGGCGTCCCAGCCGGGAGTGGGGGTGCGGATGATCATCTCCGAGGGGGTGGTGGTCGCCTTCGCGGTCACGTAGAGGCCGACCCCGGGGTCGGTGCCTTCCTTGGTTCCCGCGAAGGTGTCGGTGTCGTAGTGCTCGCTGCTCCAGGCGGTGCCGGTCGGATTGCCGTCAATCGCCAGGTTGACCGTCTCGGGATCCTCTTCGCCGTCGCCCTGCGGGTCGTAGTCGGAGACACCCGAGAGCGCCACCGTCTTGCCCTTGTCGTTCAGCGCCCCGCCGCCACCGCCCGGACCGTTACCGCTGCTGATCAGCAGCACTGCGGCGAGTACTCCGGCGGCGACGAGCAGGAGCGCGAGGACGGCGACGCGGGACCAGCGGCTGCCGCCGGCGAGCTTGCGTTCAGCCGGCGGGACCGCCTCCAGCACGCTGGTCGCCTCGCCGGTGGTCGAGCCCGCGCGGGCCGCCTCGACCTCGAGCGCGGTTGAGAGGTCGTCGATCAACTCGCCCACGGACTGGTAGCGGTCGCCGGGGTCCTTCGCGGTCGCCCGCTCGACCGTCATCGCCGCCGCGGCGGAGAGCTCCGGCCGTCGCTGCTGGACGTCGGGCAGTTCCTCGTTGACGTGTTTCATCGCCACCCCGACCTGGCTGTCGGCGCTGAACGGGACCTGCCCGGTCAGCATCTCGTAGAGGACGACGCCGAGCGAGTAGATGTCGGAGCGCTGGTCGACCGGGTGACCCATCGCCTGCTCGGGGGCAACGTAGTCGGTGGTGCCGAGGACGCGCCCGGTCGCGGTCATCCCGTCCTGCTCGAGCTGGCGGGAGATCCCGAAGTCGGTCAGCTTCGCCCGGCCCTCGGAGTCGATGAGGACGTTCTGCGGCTTGATGTCGCGGTGAACCATGTTGCGGGCGTGGGCGACGGTGAGCCCGCGGGCAATCTCGATCGCGTAGGCGAGCGCCTCCTGGGCGTCCAGCGCCCCGGCGCGGTTGATCCGCTGCTTCAGCGTCTCCCCCTCGACGTACTCGAAGACGATGTAGGGGTGGCCACCGTCCTCACCGGCGTCGATTACCGCGACCACGTTGGGGTGGGAGAGCTTCGCCACCGCCCGCGCCTCCTGGCGAAAGCGCTGCAGCTGGTCGGCCTGCTCGGACATCTCCCGGTGCATCACCTTCACCGCCACCTGCCGGTCCAAGGTGGTGTCGCGGGCGAGGTAGACGGTCGACATGCCGCCGCTGCCGAGCTTCGCCTCCAGCTTGTAGCGGCCGGAGAGCACGGTTCCGATCATTTGGGAACTAATCGAGGCTCGGTCGCTCACTCTCCGGCGAACGTTACGACGCTTCGCTTGTCAAGGCGATTCAGAGGATGCGGCGTGGGCCTTCGGTTGCGCGGCCGATGCGCTTTGCCTGGGGATAGACCCCCCGCAGCTGCTCCAAAGCGGCTGCTTCGTCGGCCGCCGCGACGACGACGCAGAAGCCGCAGCCCATGTTGAAGACCCTGCCCATCTCCTCGTCGGCGACTTCGCCGCGCTCCCGGATCAGCTCGAAGATCGGCTGCGGCGGCAGCGGGTCGTCGATCTCGTAGCCGACGTCAGCGGCGAGGCGGAGCAAGTTCTCGGTGCCGCCGGAGGTGATGTGGGCGAGCCCGCGGACCTCGACCTCCGATCGCAGCAGGGCGACGATCGGCTTGACGTAGATCTGGGTCGGCGTCAGCAGCTCCTCGCCGAGCGAGCGGCCGAGCCGGCCTTCGGGGTCCTCGTCGAGGCCGATTCCCTCCAGGGCCGTGCGGGCCAGCGTGTAGCCGTTGGAGTGGATGCCGGTGGAGGGAAGGCCGATGACGACGTCGCCCGGCTCCACCGCGGAGCCGTCGATGATCGCGTCGAGCTCGACCCGACCGATGCAGGCGCCGGAGACGTCGACGCCGCGGACGAGCTCGCCGAGTTGGGCGAGCTCGCCGCCGGTGATCTCGATCTCGGCCAGCTCGGCGCCGCGCGCCAGGCCAACGCCGATTTCCTCGCAGACCTGCGGGTCGGCCTTCTCGACGGCGATGTAGTCGACCATCGCCAGCGGCTCGGCGCCGACGCAGATCACGTCGTTGACGTTCATCGCCACGCAGTCGATGCCCACGGTGTCGAATTTGCCGAGCTCCTCGGCGACCACCAGCTTCGTCCCGACCCCGTCGGTGGAGAAGGCGATCCCGTTGCGATCGTCGAACTTGATGACGCTCGCGTAGTGCCCCGGCAGCGGCACCTGTGCCGAGGGCCGCCCGAGATCGATTGCGCCGAGCGCCCGCACCAGACCGGCCACGGCCGAATCCGCCGCCCCCTGGTCGACCCCGGCCTTCGCGTAGGCGTCGCTTGCCGTCACCGTCGCCCTAGCTTTGCAAGAACGACGGCCGCCAGGCCGATTCGGTAGGCCGCGTAGGGCCACAGCGCGCGGTCACGCTCGACTAGCTGGATCAGGCGCTGGGAGGCGAGGGTGGAGGCGAAGGAGGCGGTGATGCCGATCGCCAGCGAGCGGCGCAGCTCGGGGGTGGTCCCGCGCTGGGCTAGGCGGGCGCCCTTGAGGGCGGTGGCGCCGACGATGATCGGCAGGGCGATCGTGCGGGAGAGGAGGTTCGCCTGGTCGCGGGAGAAGCGGCGCCAGCGGGCCGCGGCCAGGGTGACCCCGTTGCGGGAGACCCCTGGCGCCAGGGCCGCCGCCTGGGCGATCCCCAGGGCGAGGCCGTCCATCGGGGTGGCCTCGCCGCGCCCGCGGCGCTGGGGGCGACGGTCGGCGGCGATCATCGCCACCGCCCCGGCAATCAGCCCGTAGGCGGTCGCTCGCGGCCCGCCAAGACGCCGCTCGATCGGCCGCTCGAGCGTGTAGCCGACCACGGCCGCCGGCAGGAAGGAGAGGCCGAGCAGCAGCGCCCGGCGGCCGTCGAACTGGCGCAGCTCCTCGCCGATCAGCCGCCGCTGGCCGAGCAGCAGCGCCGCGGCGGCGCCGGTGTGGAGCGCCACCTCGAGGCTCTTGCGCAGCTCGGGGTCGACGTCCTCCCAGTCCCAGCCCGCAAGCCAGGGAAGCAGGACGATGTGGGCCGAGCTCGAGACGGGCAGCAGCTCGGCCGGGCCCTGGACCAGCCCCAGCGCGACCGCGCGCGGAACCGGGATCCCGCTCAAGCGCCCCTGGTGCCGGCGGGCTCTGCTTCGGGCTGGGCGTCCGCCTCGCCGTCGCCGCCCCCGCGCCGCCGCCTGATGATCAGGTAGATGATCCCGCCAACGATCGCCGCCAGGACCACGTAGTCGAGGTAGCCGAGTTTGTGGCGCCAGTCTTCCCAGTTGTCGCCGACCTTTTCACCGACGATCGCCAGCATCAGCACCCAGGGGATCGAGCCGAGCAGGGTGTAGGCGCTGAAGCGCCAGAACGGCATCCTCGCCACCCCGGCCGGCAGCGAGATGAAGGTGCGGATGATCGGCAGCATCCGCGAGAAAAAGACGGTGGCGTTGCCATAGCGGGCGAACCAGTCGTCGGCCCATTTCAGGTGCTTGGGGCTGATGTGGATCAGCTTGTTTTTTTCCAGCAGGTCGATGCGGCCGAAGTAGCCGACGGCGTAGGCGATCCAGGAGCCGACTAGATTCCCCAGCACGCCCGCGGCGACGATCCCGAACAGGCTCAGTTCGCCTTTCGAGACGCTGAACCCGGCGAACAGCATGATCGCCTCGCTCGGCACCGGGATGCAGGCGGACTCGAGCACCATCAGCAGGAAGACGGCGGCCTCGCCGGCCGAGCCGATGAATTCGGTGGCGACGTCGACGATCGGTTCGACCACCTTGTCGGTGACGGAGGCGAGCAGGAGGGGACCCATTCAGCGCCCATCGTATGGATAAAGCTGAACCCCCCGTAAACTGGGTCCTTCATGCGCCGGTTGAACCACCCCGTCTACCGGAACCGGGTTCTGCAGGTAGCGGCCGATGCCGTGCTCGTCGCGCTGGCCTATTTCCTCGCCTTCCAGCTGCGTTTCCTCGACCAGCCGCACGGCTGGCCGCACCGCTACGAGGTCCTCTTCGCCCAGTCGGTCGGCTTCGTCGTCGCCGGCAAGCTGATCGTCTTCGCCGCCTTCGGGCTCTACCAGAAGTGGTGGCGCTACATCAGCGGCCGCGACTTCATGCTGATCCTCCGCGCCGTCGCCGTCGCCAGCGCGATCCTCGTCGTCGTCTTCGCGGTCGCCAAGCCGTTCGCCCACACGCTGCCGCGCTCGGTCGAGGTCACCGACTTCATCCTCACCCTGATCCTGATCGCCGGCGCCCGCCTCGCCGTGCGGCTGATCGTCGAACGCCCGACCCGCGGCGCCCGCCTACCCAAGCACGAGGTGCTGGTAATCGGCGCCGGCTCCGGTGGCCAGATGGTCGTCCGCGAGCTGCAGCTGAACCCCGGCCTCGGCGCCACCGCGATCGGCTTCGTCGACGACGACCCGCGCAAGCGGGGGATGCGGATGCTGGGCCTGAAGGTGCTCGGCTCGACCAAGCAGATCGAGAAGATCCTCGACGAGACCAAACCCGACGAGGTGGTGATCGCGATCCCCTCAGCGCCGGGGACCCTGCGCGCCCGCATCGTCGCCGCCTGTCGCGACCGCGAGATCCCGATCCGCACCCTGCCGACCGTCTTCGAGCTCCTGCGCGGCGGCGTCCAGCTCAACAAGCAGCTGCGCGAGGTCCGGGTCGAGGACGTGCTCGGGCGCGAGCCGATCGTCCGCGAGCTCGACCGGGTCGGCGCCTACCTGCGCGACAAGATCGTCCTCGTCACTGGCGCCGGCGGCTCGATCGGCTCCGAGCTCTGCCGCCAGATCGCCCAGGTGAAACCGCGGCTGCTGGTGATGCTCGACCACGCCGAGGACAACCTCTTCCAGATCGACCGCGAGATGGTCGAGGAGCGCCACTTCGCCAGCTGCGAGTCGGTGCTTGCCGACTGCAAGGAGCCGCACCGGATGCTGGAGGTGATGCAGCGGTTCAAGCCGGACGTCGTATTCCACGCCGCTGCCTACAAGCACGTGCCGCTGATGGAGGCGAACCCGCTGGAGGCGGTTCGCAACAACGCGATCGCCACCCGGGTCACCGCCGAGACCGCCGCCGCCTCCAAATGCGAGCGCTTCGTCCTGATCTCGACTGACAAGGCGGTCAACCCGAAGACCGTGATGGGGGCCTCGAAGGCGATGGCCGAGTGGATCGTCCAGGCCGCCGGCGAGCGGTACCCGGAGACGCGCTTTGCCTCGGTCCGCTTCGGCAACGTCCTCGCCTCCTCGGGCAGCGTGGTGCCGATCTTCCGCAGCCAGATCGAGCGCGGCGGTCCGGTGACCGTCACCCATCCGGAGATGACCCGCTACTTCATGACGATCCCGGAGGCGGTGCAGCTGGTGATCCGGACCGGCGACATCGGCGCCGGCAAGGGCGAGGTCTTCGTCCTCGACATGGGCGAGCCGGTGAAGATCGTCGACCTCGCCCACAACATGATCCGGCTTGCCGGCTACGAGCCGGAGCAGGACATCGCGATCGAGTTCACCGGGCCGCGGCCGGGGGAGAAGTTGAGCGAGGTCCTCTTCTCCGAGGGCGAGGAGGTGCAGCCGACGGCGGCCCGGCGGATCAACCGAGCGGTGCGGCGGACGGCGATCGAGCCGGAGTGGGTCGAGTCCACGCTGAACTCGCTCGAACACCTGGTTCTGGCCGGGGACGAGGCTAATTTGGCCGAGCGGGTCGTCGAGATGATCGCCGCCCCGGGCGGCGACACGGCGACGGTCGCCTCCAACGAATAGCCTCTCGCAGCCCCTTTGGTCCACGCGATCGAACAGATAGGCGCCTTCGCCGGCCTGGCCGCGTTCCTCGGCCTTGCCATCCTGGCCCTGCTCTCGTTCACCCACGGGCGGGACATCCGGCGGCTGCGCGAGTGGGCCGGCTCGGCGCCCGAGCGGGACGCCGACCGCAAGGAGCAGACCTCGACGATCGCCGCCCAGCGGGCCGAGGAGCTGCGGGCGCTGCAGGAGGCGCGGACGGCCGAACACCAGGCGGTCTCCAGCCGCGAGGAACGCCGGCGCCGGCGCGAGGAAGGGCTGCCGACCGAAAGCCGTACCGAACGCCTACGGAACCGCTTTTCCGGGGCCGGCGGGGTGATGTCGAACCCGCTGGCGCTGGTCGCCCTGTTCCTCGTCTTCGTGGTGATCGTGGGTGGCGCCGCCTACCTGCTGCTGAGCGGGTCAGACGAAGGAAGCGGCGGCGGCAACGGTGGCTCGAAGCAGGCCGCGGCGAAGATCAAGCCGAGCGAAATCGAAGTCAGCGTCCTCAACGGCACCGCCGTCCCCGGCCTCGCCGCCAACTACGGCGACGAGGTCGAAGAAAAGGGGTTCGAGCTCGGCGCCGTCACCAACAGCAGCTCCAGCTTCAGCGACAGCGTCGTGATGTTCGAACGCGGCCACAAGACCGAAGCGCAGAAGGTGGCCAAACAGCTGGGGATCAAGAAGCTGCAGTTGATGAACGAGGAAATCGAATCCGTCTCGGCTGGTGCCACGGTCGCCGTGATCGTCGGCGAGGACAATGCCGAAGCGGCGCAGTGATGAAACGGTGGATGATGACCGGGCCTCGGTCTCTCCCCGCGCGGCCGCAGTCGTCTTCGCGCTCTTAGTCCTCGCCACGGTAGCCGCCTTTGCCTACGCCCAGCGGCTGAAGCGCGACCCGCTGGTGCTCGACCGGGTCAGCTTCGTTGGGGCACCGCTGCCGAAGAAGGGGATTGCGAAACACGCTTTCACCCCGAACGGCGACTGCCGCCGCGACCTAATGCGGATCCGCTTTCGCACCACGATCTCCGATGACGGGACCGTGCAGGTGATCAAGCCAGGCGGGCGGGTCGTCGTCACCCTCGCCCGCGACGAGTTCCTTAAGCGCTACAGCTTCCACACCTACTACTGGGACGGCCGCCAGCGCGGTGGCGGCATCGCCCACCCCGGCCGCTACAAGCTGCGGGTGAAGCTGGGGGACCGGGTGCTGGTGACGCCGGGGGTGATCCGGCTGCACCGTTCGCGAAAGGGATCGGGTCCAAGTGAGCGCCGCGGCTCCGCGGACCTCTGCATCGTCGGGACCAAGCCGTGAGCGACGTTCTCGCTGGGATTGGTCTGATCGCCGCGGCAGCCGCCAGCGGCGCTGCGATCCTGCTGCCGCCGGGCCGGCCGCGGGCGCTGCTGATGGTCTTGGCGATGGTTCTCTTCCCGGTCCTGATCGCCGGCGACCAGTGGCACGCGGCGCAGATCGTCGACCTCCGCCACGACGGGGCCCGGATCATCGAGCTGCTGGTGCTGGCCACGGCGGCAATCGCCGTCCTCACCTACCTCTTCAGCCGCTGGCCGATCCTGCTGCCGCTGGCGATCCTCCTTGCGGTCCCCTTCCGGGTGCCCCTGCACGCCGGCGGCGACACCGCCAACCTGCTGGTGCCGCTCTACCTGGTGATTGCCGCCGCGGTGGTGGCGGCCCTGCTGCGCGACTGGAACGACCCACCGACCGTGCACGCGCCCCGGGCACTCGCCTACGTGCTCGCCGCCGCTGTTGTCCTCTACGCGCTGCAGGCGCTCTATTCCGACGACTTCTCCAAGGGCCTGCAGAACGTCTGCTTCTTCTTCGTCCCCTTCACGATCGCCTACCGGCTGCTGCGCGAGGTCGAGTGGGACGCGCGACTGCTGCGCTGGGCCCTAATCGTCGTCGGCGTCGAGGCGGCGGCTTTCGTCCTCGTCGGCAGCGTTGAGTTCGCCACCCGGAGCCTCTTCTGGAACGACCAGATCATCCGCTCGAACGAATTCCACACCTACTTCCGCGTCAACTCGGTCTTCTGGGACCCGAACGTCTACGGCCGCTACCTGGCCCTGGTCACCGTGGTCGCGACGGGGGCGCTGCTGTGGGCGCGGACCCGCGACGCCTTCTGGCTGCTGAGCGGCCTCATCCTCGTCCTCTTCATCGGGCTCGTCCCGACCTTCTCGCAGTCGAGCTTCCTCGCTCTGCTCGCCGGCCTGGCGGTGCTGGCGGCGATCCGCTGGAGCTGGCGCTGGACTCTGGCCGCGGTCGCCATCGGGGCGATCGGCGCCATCCTCGTCGTGCTTCTCGTCGGCGGCTCGGGCAAGATCACCTCCGACCGGCTCAACGTCGACCTCAGCGGCCGCGGCAGCCTGATTTCCGGCGGCGTTGATCTGTTCGCCGAAAAGCCAATCCAGGGCTACGGCTCGGGATCCTTCCAGGCCGCCTACCGCGATCACCGCGACAACAAGGACGCGCCGGTGACCGTCAGCCACACCGAGCCGGTGACGGTCGCCGCCGAGCAGGGGTTGATCGGCCTGGCCGTCTACCTGGCTCTGATCGGGGTTGCGCTCTGGACCCTTGGGCGCGGGCTCTGGAACGGCTCCTCGGCCGTCGGTCTCGCGGCCCGAGCCAGCGTCGTCGCCGCTTTCGTGGCGCTGCTGGTCCACACCCTCGCCTATGCCGGGTTCTTCGAGGACCCGCTGACCTGGGTGCTGCTGGCGATCGGGGCCTCGCTGGCTTGGGCGGAACCCGTGGTCCGCAAGCCCGCGTAGGGTTTTTCTGTGTCGGGATACCTGCGACGGCTGGCAACAACCGGTGCGGCTTACACCGCCGCCAGCATCCTCAGCAAGGTCATCGCTGTTGCGCTGTTGCCGCTCTACACGCGGTACCTCTCTCCCGCTGACTATGGCGCCGCGGAGATCCTCTTTGCCGCAGTGGTCACTGCCAGCATCATCGTCCGCTTCGGCCTGATCGAGGCGATCCTGCGCTTCTACTACAAGGACGACGAGGATCCGGCGCAGGTCGTGGCCGGGAGCTTTGCCGGGCTCTTCTGGCTCTCGACCATCGGCGCTCTGGTCCTGTTGCCCTTTGCCGGGCCGATCTCCGAAGCGCTGCTGCCGGAAGCGGAGAAGCTGGGGGCGTCCGCCACGGACCTGGTGCGGATCGCGATCGGTGGCCTCTGGGTGCTGACGATGTGGGAGTTCATGCTCACCCTGTTCCGGCTCGAGGAGCGGGCGCGGGCCTACTTCCTGACCACGATCCTCAACGTCCTCGCCGCGATCGCGCTGACCGTGGTGTTGGTCGTCGGTCTGGAAGAGGGCGCGCGCGGGCTGCTGCTCGGCAGCTACGTGGCGGGCGCCGCCTTCGTCCTGGTTCTGATCGCGCTGCAGTGGCGCCGCCTCTCGCTGCGTTTTGACCGCGGGCTGATGCGGCGGCTCTTCCGCTTCGGACTGCCGACGATGCCGGCCGAGGTCTCGCTCTACCTGCTCAACTTCGTCGACCGCCTGATCATCGTCCGTTCGCTCGGGCTTGCCGAGGCGGGTCTCTACTCGCTGGGGGTGAAGTTCGCGCAGGCGGTCAACGTCCTCGTTCGCGGCTTCCAGCTCGCCTGGCCGCCGCTCGCCTACTCGATCCGCGAGGACGAGGAGGCCCGGCGTGTCTACGCAACCGTCGTCACCCTCTTCGTCGCCGGCTGCGCCTGGGTCGTCGCTGGGATGTGGCTGCTCTCGCGCTGGATCGTCCGCGCCCTCGCCGACCCGAAGTTCTTCGACTCCTACGAAGTGATCGGGCTGATCTCCACCGCCGTCACCCTCTACGCCCTCTACCTCGTCCTTGTCGTGATCCTCGGCCGCACCGGCCGCACCGAGTTCAACCTGCCTGCGGCGATCGGCGCCCTCGTCGTCAACGTCGTCCTCAACCTCGTTCTCGTGCCGCCGCTGGGGATCGTCGGCGCCGGCCTCGCCCTCGTCGCCTCCTACGTAGTCGTGCTGGCTCTCATGTACGTCTTCACCCAGCGCCTCTTCCCGGTTCCCTACGAGTGGGGCAGGCTGCTGCGCGTCGTCTTCACGGTCGCCGCCCTGGTCGGCCTCGCCGAACTCTTCGTCCCAACCTCTGGCGCTCTCGGCCTGCTGATCCGCGTCGCACTCTTCGCTGCTTATCCGCTGCTACTCCTCGGCACGGGCTTCTTCACCGCCGGCGAGCGCCGCTGGCTCGCCCGCCTCCGCCACCCCGGCGCAGTGATCGCGGGCCTCGCCTCCCTCCGCGCCCAACCGGCCGCGGTCGACGGCCAGATCCCCGAGGTCTACGAGGTAGAGCGGCTTGACGAAGACATTCGTTCCTGAGCCCTGTCCCGCAGCGACTCGCGGCGGTCTGGGAAGAGCGCTTGGCGGGCGTGGGCCCAATAGATGGGAGCGGGTTGCTTCGGTAGGAGGCTCGCGGCCATGGCGCGGGCGGCGTAGGACCAGGCGGTGAGGATGCGGACCGCTAGCGCTGCGGTGCGGCCATGGTGCTTGCGCATGTAGAGGTCCCGGTTGCGGTGGAATTCGACAATACGGGGGAGACCCTTGGCGAGGTCGGTGGAGAGCTGGTCGTGGTGGACCGCTTTGGCGCCCGGGACGTAGAGGGAGTGCCAGCCGGCGTCGCGGAGGCGCTTGGCGAAGTCGCACTCGTCGTAGTAGACGAAGAACTCGGGGTCCATGTAATCGACTGAGGCGGCCGCCTCGCGGCGGACCATCAGCGCGCTCGACTGCGCCCAGTCGACGCCGCGCACCTCCCTGCCCTTGCTCTGCACGGTGAGCCAGCGATGGAGGAAGAGCGCACCCGCGAGTGCGGTGCCGACGCCGGGGAAGCGCCAGGCACAGGGCACTGGCTTCCCGTTCGAGTCGAGCAACTGCGCCGTCGCGGCCGCCGCTTTCGGTTCCCTCTCCATCACTTCGAGCAGCACCTCGACCGCGCCCGGCCGCAGCTCCGAATCCTCGTTCAGCAGCAGGCAGTACTTGCCCCGGGCCTCGCGCATCAGGGTTGAGTCGTTCTCGGCCTTGCCGGTCCGCCGCTCGAGCGCGATCAGGCGGATCTCGCCGCCGAGCTCCCGCACCGCCGCCGCCGATCCGTCCTCGGAGGCGTTGTCGAGGACGAGGATCTCGCGCTCGGCGTCCTCTGGATGCGCGCGCTCGATCGCGGCCAGGCAAGCAAGCAAGTACTCGCGGCCGTTCGTGTTCACGACGCAGTAGGAGAGCAGCGGTGGCATGAGGCTCACGATAATCCGCGGCTGGGTGTAAGGCTCCACCCGTACACCTGCGCCAATGAAGGTTCAACTCGTCGATCCCTCGGCGTTCACGCCGCCCTACGACCGCGCGCTCGCGGCGGCGCTAGCGCGCGCGGGCGCCGAGGTCGAGCTGCTGACCACGCGTTTCCTCTACGGGGCGGTGTCGCCGGCGGAGGGCTACCGCGTCGAGGAGCTCTTCTACCGCCGCTCTGCCGGCCGCGGCCTCGACGCCCCGGCGCGCCTGCCGTTCAAGGCCGTCGAGCACCTTCCCGACATGCTGCGCTTCCGCCGCGCCGTTGATGCCGACGTCGTCCACTACCAATGGCTGACGGTCCCCTCGCTCGACGTCCGCCTGCTGCCGCCGACCCGCCCGCGGCTGATGACCGCCCACTACATCCTGCCGCCGCAGCCGAACCGTCGGCAGGTGCGCTCCGCCCACCGCGTCTTCGGCGCTATGGACGCTGTCGTCACCCACTCCGAGCACGGGGCCGCCCGGCTCCGTGACGAGGTCGGCCTCGACCCCGCCAAGGTCCGCGTCATCCCCCACGGCGCCTTCGACTACCTGACGAAGCTGCCGGAGGAGAAGCCGCTGCCGTCGGAGCTGGAGGGAGCTGAGGGTCCGGTGATTCTCTCCTTCGGTCTGCTGCGCCCCTACAAGGGGATCGAGAACCTGCTCGCGGCCTACCGGCGGATGGCGGTAGCGGTGCCGGCCCCGCCCGAGCTCTGGATCGTCGGCAACCCAAGGATGGACGTCGGACCGCTGCGGGATCTAGCCGCGCAGACGGGCGGCCGCGTCCGCTTCGTCACCCGCTTCGTCGAGGACGCCGAGATCCCGGCGATCTTTCGCCGCGCCGACCTCCTCGTCCTTCCCTACCTCGACGCCGAGCACTCCGGCGTCCTCTACACCGGGCTCGCCTTCGGCAAGCCGATGATCCTCAGTGCGGTCGGCGGCTTTCCCGAGGTGGCGGAGGCCGGCGCCGCCAGGCTCGTCCCGCCCGGCGACACCGCCGCGCTCGCCGCGGCGCTGGAGGAGCTGGCCGGCGACGAGACCGCGCGCCGCGACCTTGCCACCGCCGCGACCCACGCTGCCGCTGGTCCATTCTCCTGGGACGAGGCCGCCCGCCGCACGCTCGAGCTCTACCGCGAGCTCATGGAGGCGCGCTCGTGACCACCCTTGCCGCGATCCTCTTCTGGCTCAGCGCCGCCGCGATCGTCTACACGCACCTCGGCTACCCGCTGCTGCTGATGGGCCTGGCGCGCTTCCATATGAGCGACAGACCAGAACTGGAACGACACTCACATCGCGGCGATCTCCCCACCGTCTCCCTGATCATCCCCGCCTACGACGAGGAGGAGGTGATCGCCGAGAAAGTCGCCAACGCACTCGCCCTCGACTACCCGCGTGACCGCCTGCAGGTGATCGTCGCCTCCGACGGCAGTTCCGACGCCACCGCCGAGCGGGCCCGCGCCGCCGGCGCCAGCCTCGTCCTCGAGCTGCCGCCCGACGGCAAGGTCGCCGCCCTCAACGCCGCCGCCGAGCAGGCGGCCGGCGATGTTCTTGCCTTCTCCGACGCCAACAGCGTCTGGGCACGCGACGCCCTGCGCCGCCTCGTTGCCCCCTTCGCCGACCCGGGCGTCGGCTATGTCTGCGGCCAGGTCCGCTTCCTCGATCCCGACGGCAACAACCTCGAGGGCGCCTACTGGCGATACGAGATGGCGGTGCGGGAAGCGGAGTCGGCGCTGGGCGGTGTCACCGCCGGCAACGGCGCGATCTACGCGGTTCGGCGCGATGCCTTCATCCCCCTGGCGCCCTCCGGCAGCCACGACCTCAGCTTCCCCTTCCGGCTCGCCAAGCGCCGCCTTCGTTCCCTCTACGCGCCCGGAGCCCGCGCCGAGGAGAAGATGGTGCCGACGATCGAGGGCGAGTTCGCCCGCAAACGGCGAATGATGGTCGGCCTATGGGACATCGTCGTCGGCGAAGGGATGCTCTCGCCGCGCGGCTACCCGCCGCTCTATGCATTCGAGGTCACCTCCCACCGGCTGCTGCGCTACCTCAGTCCGCTGCTGCACCTGATCGCCTTCGTCGCCAACCTCTTCCTCCTCGGCGAGGGCTGGTTCTATGACCTCACCTTTGTCCTCCAGCTCGCCTTCATTGCCGCCGCCCTGCTCGCCCCCTCCGTGCCGATTGGACCTTTCCGTATAGCCCGCTATTACCTACTGACCACCGCCTCGATCGCCCTCGGCCTCTGGGACCGCCTCCGCCACGGCGCCGGAGGCCGCTGGGAGAAGGCCGCAGGAACCCGCTGATGCCGCGCGCCTTCGACATCGTTGTCGCCGCGATCGCCCTGGTGATCCTCTCGCCGCTGCTCCTGGTCGCGGCGATCGCGATCAAGCTGACCGGCCCCGGCCCAGTGGTGTACCGCCAGCGCCGGGTCGGCCGCGGCGGCCGCGAGTTCGAGATGTGGAAGCTGCGGACGATGGTCCAGGGCTCCGACCCCGTCGGCGTGGGCAAAATCGTCTACCGCGACGATCCTCGCGTCACCGCCCCGGGCCGGCTCCTCCGCCGCACCTCGCTCGACGAGATCCCCAACCTCGTCAACGTCCTCCGCGGCGAGATGGCGATCGTCGGCCCCCGCCCGACGATCAAAGCCCAGGTCGACGACTATACCTCGCAGCAAAAACGCCGCCACGAGGTTCTGCCCGGGATCACGGGCTGGGCCCAGGTCCAGGGCCGCGCCGGCATTCCCTGGGAGGAGCGGATCGAGCTCGACGTCTGGTACGTCGACCACCGCAGCCTCCTCCTCGACATCCGCATCTTGCTGAGGACCGCCTGGCTGGTGCTTACCGGCCAAGGCCTCGCTCCAGACTGAGCGGGATAGGGTTTCCGCCGTGAGCGCCGAGCGTCCCGCCGTCAGCCTGCGGCCCTTCGAGGAGGGCGACGCGGCTGCCGTCCACCGCTGGTTCAACAACCCGGCGGCGATCGCTTCGCTAATGGAGCAGCGGGACGAGTTCACGCTTGAGCAGGCCGAAGGCTGGACGCGGCGGGCGATGGATGACTCCGGCGAGGACCGCAAGTTCGCGATCGTCGTCGAGGGCTATGAGGAGCCGGTCGGTTTTACCGCCCTCTACGGCCTCTTTCGCCAGACCGCGCCCGAGCTCGGGGCGCTGATTGGCGATGACGTCCGTGGCAAGGGCGTCGGCCGTCGCGCCGAGGCACAGACGATCGCTAGGGCCTTCGACGAGTACGGCGCCCACCGCGTCTACGGGCGCATCCCAGCCCGCAACGAGGTGGCCAAGAAAACCGTCGCCGGCCTCGGCTGGAAGCACGAGGGGACGATGCGCGCCCACCTCGCTCGCCGGGATGGGCCCCCTGACGACTGCGAGGTCTGGGGCGTGCTCCCCGACGAGTTCCGCGCCGCCGCCGCGGACCTGCTCGAGTGACCGCGGCCAAGGCCGAGCTGATTGCCGACCGCGGCGAGGCCGCGAGCGACGACCAGTTCTTCCGCTCCCGCCCTTTCCTCGAAGCGGAGGGAGCAACCCACACCCTGAGAATCGAGAGCGAGGAGGGGGTGCTGGTGGCGCCGCTGGTCGTTCGCGAGATCGAGGAGGGCGGTGGGCGGGACGCGGTTTCTCCCTACGGATATCCAGGCTTGGTTGGCGGGGAGGGGCGGGGGGGTCTCCTACCGGACCCGCTCGCTTCGCTCGCTCTAAGTGTCCGTACGGAGACCCCCCCGCCCCTCGACCCGGCCGCTATTGACTTCTCTGGGACGGGCTTGGTCAGCGTCTTCATTCGCCACGCACTTGACCCGGCTCCGCTGACAGGAGCCACCGAGCGAAATGTGGTTCAGATCGCTGATCCATCCTTGCCGCCCAAGAGCCGGCCGAGCGATCGGCGGCAGGTCCGGCGCAATCTCGAAGCGGGGTACGAGCTGACGCTCATCCCAGGACGAGAGACGACCCCTGAGCAGCGTGCGCGCTTCCTCGACGTTTACGAGCAGACGATGCGGCGGACGGGGGCTGCTCCCCACTACTTTTTCGGCGCCGCCTATTTCGACCGCATCCTGGAAGCCGAGAGCACGTGGCTCGCTCTCGCCCATGGTCCGCTCGGCGATGTGGCAGCTGCTTCGATTGCCGCAGTCAGCGACAGCTACCTCCACTATTACCTCAGCGGCAGCTCCGACGCGCACCTGCGCAGCGCGCCGATGAAGAACGTCGTCACTCTCCTTGTCGAGCACTCGCGTGAGCTCGGCCTGCCGCTCAACCTCGGCGGTGGGATCACCGCCGGCGACGCGCTGGAGGAGTTCAAGCGCGGCTTCGCCAACCGCCAGCAGGCCTGGCTCACCTCTGAGCTGATCTGCGACGAGACCCGGTACTCAGAGCTCAGCGCCGGCCGCGAGAGCGGCGGTTTCTTCCCCGCATACCGCGCCTGAGCGTCGCTCAGGATTCAGAGGATTCTTCGGGTTCCGACGGGGTCGGGCCGGTGAATTTGAAGGCGAAGACAGGCTCGCCGCCGTATTTGCCCCAGGTTTCCCTGCCGAAGGCACGGATCGCGTCAAGCGTGATCGAGCCTTTGTATTCGGGGCAGCCGAGCAGGTTGGTCCAGGTGGTCGCCGCTACCTGGTAGGGCATGGTCTTGTTCGGGAAGAGCAGCGTGGCCCCGTACATCGTGTCGTAGAGGCCCTTCAGTTCGAGCTGATCTTTTTCCGGCAGGCTCGGCGCATACTGGATCTCCAGTCGTCCGTGCTCAAGCGAGTGGACGTAATCGATCGGCGCCGGTTCTTCGGAGTAGGCGCCGTCGGCCTGCTGGTAGGGCGGTTCGACGTGGTTGCCCGAGGTCGGCGGGCTGGTCTTGTATTTCGGCGTCGGCGAGTTCTTCGGGATGTGTTCGTGGCCCTCGTCTTCGAGTTTCAGCTCCAGCTTGCACCCGGCCTGTTTCGCCGCCTGCTGCAGGTTCGTCACCTTCGGCGCGGGCGGCGGAATGCCTTCGCGTTCGTCCGGCGTCACTCCGTTGGTCGAGCCGAACTGCGCGTTGACGTTGATGTGGGCGTCACCGCTGCTGCCGCCACCGTCATCGCTGCCGCCGGTGGCGAGGATGAAGACGAGCACTGCGATCGCCAGGACCACGGTCGAGCCGATCGCGTAGGCAAGGATCAAACGCGAGTTGCCGCTGCGCTTATCGCGCTGTTCGGCCTCGATTCGTTCCTGCCGCAGTTTGTCGCGTTCCCGCTCGCCCTTCCCCATAACCGTCCCTAAGCCTAGTCGGCTCGCTCCATTTCGGCGGCGTCGCCGCGGACCCGCTCCCAGGGTCGCGAAGCCCTCAGCGCTCCCAGCACCGCCCGCGTCGCCGGCGCCCGGTTCAGCGCGTAGAAGTGGATGCCTGGCGCGCCTGCGATCAGCAGCTCGGCGCACTGCTGGGCCGCATAGGCGATCCCCAGCTCGAACTCGCGTTCCGGGTCGCCGCCGGCAGCCGCGAAGGCGGCTTCGAGGGCGGGCGGGATCGTCGCGTCGCAGAGATCGCAGATCCGCTTGGTCTGGGCGAAGCTGGTGACCGGGATCACCCCGGCTAGGATCGGCACCTCAACCCCGCGGGCTCGCGCCGCCCGCACGAAGTCGAAGTAGACCTGGTTGTCGAAGAAGAGCTGGGTGATCAGGAAGCCGGCGCCGGCATCGACCTTCGTCTTCAGGTAACGGAGGTCGGCCTCGAGGTCGGGCGCCTCCGGGTGCACCTCCGGGAAGCAGGTGCCGCCGATCCCGAAGCTCCACCCCGCCGAGATGAAAGCGGCAAGCTCGGCGGCGCTGCCGAAGCCGCCCTCGGGCTGTTCGAAGTCCGGCTGGCCCCGTGGCGGATCGCCGCGGAGGGCGAAGACGTTCTCGATCCCCGCTGCCTCGATCCGGTCGAGCGTCGTCGCCAGGCCTTCAGTGGTCTCGCCGACACAGCTGAGGTGGGCCATCGTCTCAAAGCCGATCTCGTCCTTCAGCGCCGTCGTGATCTCGACCGTGCCGTCGCGGGTCGAGCCGCCGGCGCCGTAGGTGACGGAGACGAAGTCGGGCTCCAGCGCCCGCAGCTCGCGCGCCGTCTCGAACAGCTCGTCGGCCGCCTCGGGCGTCTTCGGCGGGAAGAACTCGATTGAGAAGGTCGGCTTCCGCTCAGCGATGATCTCGTCGATGCGCATCCGCTGAGGGTAGCCGGACTCCGCGGCATTCGCCGGTGACCCCAGCCGGCCTGTGGGAGGATCCGCGGATGAGCAGCTCGGAGGTCCGCTACGAGCGCCGCAAGTCCGCGGCGGTGCTGACGATCGACCGGACCGACCGCCGCAACGCGATTGACGCTGTCACTGCCGCTGCACTGAGGCAGGGTTTCGACGAGTTCGAGGCCGATGGGGATGCTCGGGTGCTGGTCCTGACCGGTAGCGGCGAGGCCTTCTGCGCAGGAGCCGACCTGAAGGCGATCGATCTGGACGTCGACGACCCGGGCGGCCCGCTCGGCTTCAGCCGCCTCACGCCCTCGAAGCCGGCGATCGCGGCAATCGACGGCTGGTGCCTGGCCGGGGGGCTCGAGCTGGCGCTCTGGTGCGATCTGCGGATCGCCACGCCGCGCTCGGTCTTCGGTTGCTTTGAGCGGCGCTGGGGCGTGCCACTCGTCGATGGCGGCACCCAGCGGCTGCCGCGGGTGATCGGGATGGGCCGGGCCCTGGAGCTGATCCTCACCGGCCGCCCGGTTGAGGCGGAGGAGGCCGAGCGGATCGGCCTCGTCAACCAGGTGACCGCGCCGGGGGAGCACCTCGACCGCGCCCTGGAGCTGGCCGAGCGGATCGCCTCGTTCCCGCAGGAGACGATGCTGAGCGACCGCCGCGCCGCCCTCGAGGGATCCGGCCTGTCGCTGTCCCAAGGGCTGGAGCTCGAGCGTCAGGTGGGGCGAGAGGTGCTGGAGGTCGCGGCTCGCGGGGCTGCCCGCTTTGCCGGCGGCGAGGGTCGCGGCGGCAGCGGCGTCTGAGGGGGCGCGTCCGGGCTAGCCTCCGCGCATGGCCGCCGAGGCTGCATCGGGGCCGAAAAAGGGAAGGATCGCCAGGTAGGTCAACTCGGGCAGGAGCCGCAGGTAGCCGCTGGTTTGGTTGTCGGCGAGCCGGCTGTGGAGGACAGCGAGGATTCCCGCCACCACTGCCTCGGCCGAAATCGCCGGAGCGGCATCGCCGCTCTCCTCACGGGCCAGATCCATCATCGCCGCGGCGCGAGCCATTGCCTCTGTTCGTCTTGCCACCGCCCGGGGTCCGCCGGCGTGGACCTCGACCAGCAGCGCCCTGCCCACCGCCGGCTGCTCGTCGAGGAAACGGAGAAGCCCGGCCAGTGCTCCCCGCAGCCGGCCGCGCCAAGTGGTCTGTCCCAGGGATGCATCCCGCATCGCCAGCTCGACCCAGGCCGAACCGGCATCGAGCGCCTGCAGGTAGCAGTCTTCCTTGTCGCTGTAGGAGTCGTAGAAGGCCTGGCGGTAGACGCCGGCCTCGGCGATCGCATCCTGGACGGTGGTCCGCTCATACCCGTGCGTGCCCACCGCCACGAGCATCCCCTGAAGAATGCGCTGCTGCTTTCCGGTCAAAGTCCCCGCCCGGTCGAAATTGATTGAGAAAACGGCCTGTCTGCCTTTGGTACCTAAACGGTATCCGGTTAAGGCTCGCGGGGACACCGCGACCGGACTTAGGTACTCTTCCGTTCGTGGCTCCAAAGTCAACACCGCGTCCACTTCCTGGGCAGCACCAGCTCTCGCGCGAGTTCATCGCCCAGCACCAACGCGCCCGAATCATCAACGCGCTCGCCCTCGAGGTCTCGGAGAAGGGCTACCGCAAGGTCACCGTCGCCGACATCGTTAAGCGGGCCGGGATCGCCCGCAACACCTTCTACGAAAACTTCGGCTCGAAAGAGGATTCCTTTCTTGCGGCCCAGCAATTCGCGATGTCAGCGGCTTTGAACCGGGTCGTAGAGGCCGCGGGCGAGATCGACGACTGGTCTTACCGGGTCAAGGCGGGGCTCGCCGCTTTCCTCCGCTTTGTCGCCGAGGAGCCGGCGCTCGCCCGCACCTGCATGGTCGAAGCGCTTGCTGCCGCTCCGACCTCGGTCCGTTACTACGAGGAGTCGCTGCAGGCCTTCATTTCCCTGTTTCGACTTGGACGCGATGTCTCGCCCCACGGACAGGAGCTGCCGGAGACACTCGAGGAGGCCCTGATCGGTGGGGTCTTTTGGATCCTCTACCAACGTCTTCTCGACGCCGAGGCGGACGGGATTGAGGAGCTCCTCCCTGAGCTGGTCGAGTTCGCGCTGATGCCTTACCTGGGGGCCGAGGGAGCTCGGGCGGTTGCCACGGCGGGATAAAAAAACTGGCCAGTTGGCCAAATTAAGCTGCAATCGTTTGAATCGGTATGGTCGGTTCTCTTGAGCAAACCAGTCAACCCCTCTGTGGATTCACCGGAGTACCCGCCCGAGCTCGCCCGCCTTCCCCCGGGCCGCCATGGCCTTCCGCGTGAGTTCGTCTCTCGCAATCAGCGCGAGCGGCTGATCGCTGGCCTCGCCGAGGCGGTAGCCGAAAACGGTTACGCCAACACCACGATTGCGCACATCACCCGCCACGCCGCCGTCTCCCGCCGGACCTTTTACGAGCACTTCGCCAGTAAGGACGAGTGCTTTGTCGCCGCGTACGACACGGTGATGGCAGAGCTGCGGCGTCGGGTCGATGAGGCGTTCAACGAAGAGGAGGAGTGGCCGCGGGCGGTGCGGGCGGGAATCGCGGCGATGCTTGAGTTCCTTACCGCCGAGCCGCACTTAGCCCGGCTGAGCATGGTCGAGGCGCTGGTCGCCGGACCGGTCGTGGTCGAGCGTTATGACGCCGCGATCCAGGACCTCGTCCCCTACTTCGCAGCCGGCCGCAAAGGGCGCCCAGCGGAGGTGCTCGCCGGCCTCTCGCCCAGCACCGAGGAGGCGCTCGTCGGAGGCATGGTCTCGCTGATTTCCCGCCGGGTCTTCGCCGAGCGCACAGCGGAGCTGGAGTCGCTGCTCCCCGACCTGGTCGAGTTCGCGCTAACGCCTTACCTCGGCAGCGCCGAGGCAGCGAAGGTCGCCCGCCAGGGCTGAGCTGCACCTCTTTTCCCAGCCTCTAGACCTTGCAGTTGACGCTATGGAGTTATCCTGGCGAGGACACGAACATGCGTTCGTATGGAGATCGCCTGCGTCATCGACAAGCGCTTGGCGTTTTTGGCGACTTCCTCGCGCCCGGGTCGCGGCGGGGGGCCCCGGCCCGGGCGCGTTCATGTATCTGAGGTGGCTGGGGTGGATGACCCGGTCGCGGCAGCCGAGGCGACCGAAGCGATGGTGCGGGCACTGGAGGCGATCGGTGCCGCAGTTGAGTCCGAGCAGGCGGGGGAGGCGTTCTTCGCAGTCGATGGTCTTCGTGGCCTCTATGGCGGCAGCTCCGCCGGCGTCCTCGCCGCGGCGCAGCGGGCGGTGGGGGAGGAGCGGCGGATAGCCACCGGCAGCACGCGGCTCGCCGCCTTCCTGCGGGCCGAGGGGTGTCCTCGGCCGATCCCCGTTGCAGCGTTGCGCCGCCGCCTGGGCACCTCCGATCGCGAGACCGATGAGCTGATTGAGGCGCTCGAGCGTCTCGGGATCGAGGCCCTGCGGGATTTTGCCCGGCTCTCGGCCGACCAGGTCTCCGACCGCTTCGGGCCCCTCGGCCTGCGGGCGTTGCGTCTCTGCCACGGGGACGAGGAGCCGTTGCGGCCGCGGACCCCGCACGAGGAGGTCGCCGTGGACATCGAATTGCCGGAAGGGACCGCGGGCCGCCAGCTCGACCGGGCGCTGGAGCTGCTCGTCGACCGCCTACTGGCGGTGCCGCAGCGCAAGGGGAGAACTTTGCTGGGTCTGCGGCTGGGAGCGCTGCTGGCGAGCGGCGGCAGCTGGAGCATCGAGCAGGGTCTCGGCCGCCCGAGCGCTTCGCCGCGGGTGTTGCGCAACGTCCTTGCGCCGCGGCTCGAGGAGCTGCCGGGACCGGCGACGGCACTGCGCCTGCGGGCAGTCGGGCTGGGGCCACCGGCGCGCGATCAGCTCGAGCTCACGGTCGGCGGGGCGGAGCCGCGCCGCCGGCGCCTGCGGGCTGCGGTCCGGGAGGTGCGAGCCGCGCAGGGCACCGAGGCGCTGCTGAAGATCCTGCCCGTCGACGGCGGCTCGCGGGTACCCGAGCGCTGGGCACTCCTGACTCCCTATCCCGAACTCTGATGCCGGGCCTCCGCCGCCTCTACGCCCCCGAACGGGTGGCTGTCCGCACCGACCTCCGTGGCGCCCCGCTGCTGGTCGAGGGTGTGACAGTCGAGGCGGTCCGCGAGGAGTGGCTGGTCGAGGACCGCTGGTGGACGCCGCAGCCTCTACGTCGCCACTACTTCGAGCTGGCAACTGCGGATGGACGCGCTCTCACCGTCTTCCGCGCCGCCGGCGCCCAGCGCTGGTACCGGCAGCGGGCCTAGGGCCGAGGAGTTGGTTGTCGATGTACGTCGAGCTGCACGCCCACTCGGCCTTCTCCTTCCTCGATGGCGCCTCGACCCCGCTGGAGCTGGCCGCCGCCGCGGCCGCCCAGGGCTATCCCGCCTTCGCCCTCACCGACCACGACGGCGTCTGGGGCTCGATGGAGTTCGCCCACGCCTGTAGGGGGTTTGGGATCCGACCTATTACGGGAGCAGAGTTGACGGTGGCGGTTGGCCCGCGGGTCCTGTCTCCGATAGGACCCTCCCGCCAAAAAGGCGGGAGTCCCCCATCGTCGCCACCCACGGGAGAGACTGCTCATTTGACTTTGTTGGTCGAAAGCGAGGTCGGATACCGGAATTTGTGCAGATTGCTGACTGCTGCCCATGCGCACACGAGGGACAACGCACAGCGGACGTCGACCCAGCCGTGGGCGACGCTGGACCAGGTCGAGGAGCATGCGGAGGGGCTGGTCTGCCTCTCGGGTTGCGCCCGCGATGGAGCCGTCGCCGGGGCCTTCGAATGCGGCGACACCTCCGCGGGAGAGCGGCTGGCCCGGCGCCTGCTCGCCGCCTTCGGCCGCGACCGCTTCCGGGTCGAGCTGCAGCGGCCCTACTGGCGCCGCGACCGGGCCCGCAACCGCTGGCTGGCGCTGCTGGCCGAGCGACTCGACGTTCCCTGCGTCACCACCGGCAACGTCCACTCGCACGACCGCCGGCGGGCGCCGCTGCAGGACGCGCTGGTCGCGATCGGCCTTTGCGAGACGCTGGAGGAGTCCGAGCCGCTGCGCCGCGGCAACTCGACCTCGGCGCTGACCTCGCCCGGAGCGATGGCGGCCCGCTTCGCCGAATACCCCGAGGCGGTCGCCGAGACCGAGCGGATCGCCGAGCGGCTGCGCTTCGACCTCACCGAGCAGCTCGGCTACCGCTACCCCGGCAGCGAGGACCCGCACGCCGACGCCGAGCTCGCCCGCGTCTGCAACCACCATCTCGGCGAGCGCTACAGCGGCAACGCCCGCCTGCTGGAGGCGCAGTGGCGGCTGGAGGAGGAGCTCGGGATCATCCGCAAGCTCGGCCTCTCCGGCTTCTTCCTCCTCCATCGCGACCTGCTCGAGCTGGCCCGCGAGGTCGCCGCCGAGGTCCGCGGCCCGGAGTCGGCGCGGGGCGTTCTGCCACCGGGGCGGGGCCGCGGCTCCAGCGTCAGCTCGATCGTCTGCTACCTGACCGGCCTCTCCCACGTCGACCCGGTCGAGGCCGACCTCTTCTCGGGCCGCTTCCTCAACGAGGAAACGACCTCGATGCCGGACATCGACCTCGACTTCCCGCGCGACATCCGCGAGGTCCTGATCCCGCGGATCCACGAGCGCTACGGCCACCAGCACTCGGCCCTTGTCGCCGCCTTCCCGACCTACCGCCCGAAGGGCGCGGTTCGCGACCTCGGCAAGGCGCTGGGGCTGCCGCCGGAGGAGATCGACAAGGTGGCGAAGACGGTCGGCTTCTTCGAGAGCGCCGAGGAGATCGAGCGCAACCTCGTCGCCGCGCTCGGGGCCGAGCGGGCAAAGGAGCCGCGCTGGCGGGCGCTGCTGCCGCTCGCCGCCGAGATCATGGGCCTCCCGCGCCACTCATCCCAGCACCCGGGCGGGATGGTGATCTCGACCCGGCCGCTGATCGACGTCTGCCCGGTGGTGCCGGCGGCGATGGCAGGGCGGCAGACGGTCCAGTGGGACAAGGACTCCTGCGCCGACGCCGGCTTCCTCAAGATCGACCTGCTGGGGCTGGGGATGCTCTCGGCGGTCGAGCGCTGCGTCGAGGAGATCGGCCAGGCGCGCGGCGAGCGGCTCGACCTCTCGCGGATCCCGCTCGACGACGAGGAGGTATACGAGTCGATCCGCGCCGCCGACACCACCGGCGTCTTCCAGATCGAGAGCCGGGCGCAGATGCAGATGCTGCCGCGGACTCAGCCCCGCGACCTCGACGACGTCATCGTGCAGGTGGCGCTGGTGCGGCCGGGCCCGATCCAGGGCGGCGCCATCCATCCATATATAGAGCGGCGCAAGGCGCTCCGCGAGGACCCGGGCTTCAAGGTCCCCTACGAGCACCCGCTGCTGGAGCCGGTGCTGGAGGAGACGCTGGGGACGATCGTCTTCCAGGAGCAGGTGATCGAGGTGGCGATGGCGCTCTCGGGCTTCAGCTCCTCCGAGGCCGAGGGGCTGCGGCGGGCGATGAGCCGCAAGCGCTCCGAGGAGGCGATCGAGGAGCACCGCCGCCGCTTCCTCGCCGGCGCCGCCGAGAGGGGCGTCTCCGAGGAGACGGCCGAGCGCGTTTGGGACCAGATCAAAGGCTTCTCCGGCTTCGGCTTCCCGAAGGCCCACTCGGTCGCCTTCGGCCTGCTCGCCTACCAGTCGGCCTGGCTGCGGATCCACTACGGGCCCGAGTTCCTCTGCTCGCTGCTGAACGAGCAGCCGATGGGCTTCTATCCGCCGGACTCGCTGGTCCACGAGGCGCAGCGGCGGGGCATTCGCGTCGCCGCGGTGGACGCCAACCGCAGCAGGGTCCTCTGCCGCGTCGAATCGCCGCGCACAGAAGGCGACATTCGTGGCGGCCTCCAGGTGCGGATCGGGCTCGGCTACGTCAAGGGCGTGAAGAAGGAGGAGATGGAGGCGCTGGTGGCCGAGCGCGAGCGCGGCGGTCCATATAAGGGGATCGCCGAATTGGCCTCGCGCTCCGGCGCGGGCTTGCCGAGCCTGGAAAAGCTCGCCTGGGCCGGAGCGCTCGACGGCATCCCCCTCGGCTCGGAGGACGACCGCCGCGAGGCGCTCTGGCGGATCGGCGTCACCGCAGCCGGCCAGCTCAGGGGCAGCGGCACTCAGCTGGCGCTGCCGATGGAGCCGCCGGCGCCGCCCGAGCTGGAGCCGCTGGGGGAGTGGGGGAGGCTGATCGCCGACTACCGCTCGACCGGGATGACGGTCGAGAAGCACCCGATGAAGCTGCTCCGCCCCAGCCTCGACCCGAAGCTCGCCCGCACCTCTGACCTGAACGAGCGCGACCACGGCTCGACCGTCGAGGTCGCCGGCATGGTTACCGCCCGCCAGCGACCCGAGACCGCCAACGGCATCACCTTCCTCCTGCTCGAGGACGAGCGCGGCTCGGTCAACCTCGTCGTCCCTCCGCCGGTCTTCGACCGCCACCGCCCCCTCGTCCGCAACGCTCCCCTGCTCCGCGCCCGCGGCCGCCTCGAGCGCCGGGAAGGCACGGTCAACGTCGTCGTCCACGACCTGGCGCCGCTGCAACGGTCAGAGCAACCGCCGCCCCGCAAGCCCCGGCAGCTCGCGATCGCCGAGCTGCGCGAGGTCGCCCCGGCTGGCCACAGCTTCGGCCGCCGCGGTCGCTAGGCCTCCACCGCACCTAGAAAGGCGTTGGCGACCAGAGCACCTCGTGCAGGTTCGCCAGCGTCTCGTTGATCAGCTGCTCCTCGCCTCCGATCAAGACCCTGCGCGGGTCCGCGTCGAGGATCGCCGGGATCCATTTCTCGACTTTGCCGCGCGCCCAGGCGTCTTCGGAATCGGCGGGAGGTGAGCAGCTGTGGAGGGTGCCGTCCGCTTCGACTTCGGCCCAGACGAGTTCGCCTTCCGATCCCGCCGGCTCGTCCTCCCGCAGGACGCAGAGCTTCATGCTCTTGCCGCTGTGTCCCTCGAGCTGGACCAGCGGCAGGGCAGTTTTCAACGCGGTTGCCATCTCTTCCGCCGTCATCCCTTCTTCGTCCTCGGCGACTACGTGGTGGTGGCGCCAGCGAGCGATGCCGACGATAAGGCCCATCGTTCCCCGCGTCTTCTCAGTCAGGGCGTAGCAGCGCCGCCGCCCCGGCCCCTGCCACTCGCAGAGCAGCCCGGCGGTCTTGAACAGCCCCGCGCGCCGGTTGACCTGGTGGTAGCTGAGGCCGTGCGGTCCCCGTGCCAGTTCGGTCGGCGAGCGCGGGTCGCAGCTCAGATCCTCGATCATCCCGGTTTCCCAAAGGTCGGCCAGCAGCCCCAAGGAAGCCCAGGCATGGGCGTCGATCCTGCCGTCGGGGAGCCGCGTCATTGAGGCGTCGGCAAAACGGTTGACGAGCTCGTAGAGCTCGGCGCCGCACTCCTCGGTGAGGGTGTGGACGACCTTGGACGGCACCCCCGGCTCCTCTTCACGTTCAACGACCTCGAGTTCGGCCAGCTTGCCGGCGTAGCGGTAAATCGTCCGCGGCGCGTAGCCGGGAACGCGCTCCGTCAGTTCCTTCGTCCGCAGCGGCCCTTCGCCCAGGGCCATCAGGATCGCCCCCGTCGCCCCTGCGCTCAGCAGGCGCAACACATCTGCGGTCGATGCCCCCGCAACACAGGCGTCTCCCTCCTGCGCAGGTTGCATCTGCGAATCGGAAAGTCCAGCAGTCATTCTCTTCGAGCCTCCAGCGTCTGAATGGGCGCCTTTGACTGGTGCCGTCTAGGTACCCAAAGGTCTTGGGAGCGAACCACGCCGCCGAGAAGGACAGACCGCTAATGTCACCCGACCTCGCCTCGTGAACTCCGCTGAGACCGACAGAACCCGCTGGCTTGCCCTCTACGTCCTCTGCGCGGGGATGCTGATGATCGTCCTCGACGCGACGATCGTCAACGTCGCCCTGCCTTCGATCCAGGACGACCTCGGCTTCTCCCAGAACAACCTCGCCTGGGTGATCAATGCCTACATGATCCCCTTCGGCGGCCTCCTGCTCCTGGCCGGCCGGATCGGCGACCTCGTCGGCCAGCGCCGCGTCTTCCTCCTCGGCCTGACGATCTTCACCACCGCCTCGCTGATTTGCGCCGCCTCGCCGAGCCAGGAGATGCTGGTTGGCGCCCGCTTCGTCCAGGGGATCGGCGGGGCGCTGGCCTCCGCGGTGATCCTCGGAATGATCGTGACGATGTTCCCCGAACCGGCGGCGCAGGCGAAAGCGATCGGGGTCTATGGGTTCGTTGCCTCGGCCGGGGGCTCGATCGGGCTACTGCTGGGCGGGGTGTTGACCGACGCGATCAGCTGGCACTGGATCTTCCTGATCAACCTGCCGATCGGCATCGCCGTCGCCTTCCTCGCCAAACGGCTCGTCGCCAACCCCGACGGGATCGGACTCAGTGCCGGGGCAGACTTCCCGGGTGCCGTGCTGCTGACCAGCTCGCTGATGCTCGGCGTCTTCACGATCCTGCAGATCGAGAAGTGGGGCTGGGGCGACTCCCGCACCCTGGTCCTCAGCGCGATCTCGGCAATCCTTCTCGCCCTGTTCATCTTCCGCCAGGCGCGGATCGCCAACCCACTGATGCCGCTGCGGCTCTTCCGCTCACGCAACGTCGCCGGCTCCAACGTCCTGCAGGCATTGCTGGTCGCCGGCATGTTCGGGATGTTCTTCCTCGGGGCGCTCTACCTCCAGCGCGTGCTCGGGTACAGCCCTCTCGAGGTCGGACTGGCCTTCCTGCCGACGACGATCGTGATGGGTTCGCTCTCCCTCGGCTTCTCGGAAAAACTGATCATGCGCTTCGGGCCGCGCACGACCCTGATCCCCGGCGTCTCCCTGGTCGTCGTCGCCCTGCTCCTGTTCGCCCGCACCCCGGTAGACGCCAACTATTTCGCCGACCTGCTGCCGCCCTTCCTCCTCATCGGAATCGGGGTCGGCACCTCGTTCCCGGCGATCATGACCCTGGCGATGTCGGGCGCGACGCCCGAGGACGCCGGCCTCGCTTCGGGCCTCGTCAACACCAGCATGCAGGTCGGTGGCTCGATCGGCCTGGCGGTCCTGGCGACGCTCTCTACCGAGCGCACCAACTCGCTGCTCGACAGCGGCGAGGGCCAGCTCCAGGCCCTGACCTCGGGCTACCACGTCGCCTACCTGGTCGGGGCAGGTCTGGCGGCGATTGCGGTGGCAATCGCGGTCTTCGTCCTGCGCGCCCCGCGCCCGCAGGAGATGCCGGTGCCGCAGGAGGAGCCGGAACCGGTCTTCTCCGAGGTCGGCTGAGCCGACTACTCAGCGGTACTTAAAGGTCACCGCCCGGAGGTCGATGAGGAGGTATGGCTCCGCCTGCCTCCTCGACCGCGATGCCGGCTTTCGCTGAGACGCCTGACGAGCGGGCGCGGATGGGGAGGATCTCGGGGGTCCTCTGGATCCTCGCCTCCTTCATCACCGTCGCCAGCTGCTACCTCCCTGGCGCCCAGCACGTGCCGATCGGCTGGGTCTACGCGCTCAGCGGGCTGTTCTTCCTCTACGGCCTCGCCTCCGCGCTCGGCTGGCTGCGCTGGGACCGCGCCTCGATCACAGTCCTGGGGATCGGGATGGCCTTGACGATCCCGGTAATCGGCCTCGGCATCTTCCTCACCGGCGGGGCGATGAGCTTCGTCCAGCCGATGCTGGTGACGACCCTGCTCTACGCCGCCTTTTTCTTTCCTACCCGCTGGGCCTGGCCGCTTTCGATCGAGCTGATCCTCGTCGCCGGCACCCCGATCATTTACGACGGCAACGCGATCGAAGAGGCCTTCCTTCCCCACTACGTTGCCCTCGTCGCCGGCTTCCTCTCGGCTACCTGGGTGCTGGTCGGGCTGCGGAAGCGGCTGCTCGAGGCCGAGCTCCACCAGCGCGACATTGCCCACCGCGATCCGCTCACCGGGGTCGCCAACCGGCGCTGGTTCGATGTCGTGCTGCAAGGCGAGATCGCTGCCCGCACCAGCCCCCGCGGCCGCCGACGCCAGAGCGACGAGACCCCGCTCGCCCTGCTGATCCTCGACCTCGACGACTTCAAGGCGATCAACGACACCCACGGCCATCCGGTCGGCGACGCGATCCTCCGCCAGGTCGCCGAGCGGGCCCAGTCGATGCTTCGCTCCGGCGACACGCTCGCCCGCATCGGCGGCGACGAGTTCGCGATCGTCGCCCCCGGCGTCCACGGCGACGCCGTCAGCAATTTCGCCGAATCGGTCTGCCACGCGGTCGCCAGCAGCTACTCCGACGCCGGCACCCCGTCCCCCTCCGCCTCGGTCGGCTGGGCAGTCTTCCCCGACGACGGGTTCGACTTCGAGACCCTGATCCGTGCTGCCGACGAGCGGATGCTGAGCAGCAAGCGCCTCGGCGACCCGGCCGCTGTGTGATCCACCAGTCCTGGGGGAATAGGATCGGCAGATGCAGCCGGAGAATAAGCCCGTCAACTGGCGCGCCTGGCTGGTCGGCATCCTCAGCGCTCTTGTCCTCATCGTCGCCCTTCAGAACTCGCAGGAGGTCAGCTTCGAAGTCCTCTTCGCTAGCTTCAACGCGCCGCTGATCGTGGTGATTCTGCTGTCCACGGCGATCGGCGCCCTAATCGGCTATATCGCCCCGCTCGTCCGCCGGCACCGGCGCGAAGAGCGCCATCGGCAGCATAACTCCTGATCTTTTAAGCTTCCCTGTGCAATGGGGAAGCTGAAAGGGAGAGGGAGATGACGGTTCTTCAGGACGAGATTCCGCAGGATTGGTACGCGACGGCCTTCACCGGCATGAGCGCGGAGATGGCTTGGACCGAGCGGACCGAGACGGAAATCAAGCGGGCGCTGACGATGCTGCGGCCGCAGGGTGGCGAGCGCATCCTCGACCTCGCCTGCGGCACCGGGCGCCACTCGCTGGAGCTGGTGCGCCAGGGCTTCTCCGTCGTCGGCGTTGAGATCGGCGAGGAACTGGTCGAGATCGCCCGTAAGGACGCAGAGGACCAAGGCCTCGAGGCCGAGTTCATCCAGGGCGACCTGCGCGAGCTCGCGTTCGAGGAGGAGTTCGACATCGTCCTCAACCTCAATGACGGCGCCGTCGGCTACTTCGAGACCGACGAGGAGAACCTCCGCACCTTCGAGATCATCTCCCGCGCCCTTAAGCCCGGCGGCCAGAACCTGATCCAGGTCCCGAACGTCCTCTACGCTCGCGCCCACCTGCCGCAGCGCTCCTGGATCCCCAGCGCGACCATGGTCGAACTCGTCGAGCACCGCTGGAACAAGAAGGAGCGCTACATGGAAGGGGCGATGATCCCGGTCAAGTTCGGCGAGGTCCTCGAGAACCTCGACAAGCGGATCGAATTCCGCCAGCGCCTCTACGACGTCGACGAGCTACGCGAGATCTACGCCTCGGTCGGGATGACGCTCGAGCGCGTCTTCCACGGCAACGGCCGGCCGAAGGACCCCACCGACTCACAGTTCGAGATTTTCGCAGCGGCACGTAAGGGGTAGCGGACCCCCTGTCTTAACGAGGATAAATAGTCGAGTTTTTTTATGCTAATCTGACGCCTCCTGGAAGCCTTTGCCGCGCCGTCGGCGGCATGTCCAGAAAGGGGATGATGAAGCTTGCGCGCTGGCGCCTCGGGGATGTCTCTGCTTTCAGCGCCCCTCAACGTCGATGTCCTCACAGCTCTCGAGGACGGCGAGCTTGCTCTGGCGGACCTCAGTCAAGCGGTCGGCCATCCACCGGTGACCACGATGCGCGGCTACCTCAAGGCGCTTGTGGACCTGGGGGTGGTGGAGCGCCACCAGGCAGCGGGGTTCCCGGGGCCAGTCGCCTACGCGCTCTCGCCGCCGGGCCGGGAATTTCTCGCTGTCGCTTCCACCGTTCAGCGCTGGCTGGACGCGGCACCGAATGGCGCGATCCCGCTCGGTAGCTCGGCGGCCAAGAGCTCGATCAAAGCTCTCGTAGAGGGATGGAACGCGACGATCGTCAGGATCCTCGCTACCCGCCCGCTAGCGCTGACGGAGCTTGCGCGCCTTGTCTCCAGCATCAGCTACCCGACCCTGGAGCGACGGGTGGCGGCGATGCGGCGAGTGGGCCTGCTTCAAGCGGCTCGCGACAACGGCGCCTCTCGCGGGACGCCCTACCAGGTGACTCCCTGGCTGCGGGAAGCGGCAGCGCCAATGGCGGCGGCAGCCAGTTGGGAGCGCCGCTGGGCCCAAGAGCAGACGAGGGCGATCGGCCGCCTCGACATCGAGGCCGCGTTCCTTCTCGCCAGCCCGCTCCTAGACCTGCCGAGCGACGCGACGGGCGTGTGCCGCCTCGGGGTGGAGATGCGGTCGAAGTCGAAGCTCGAGTACGCAGGCGCGATCCTGAGGGTCGAGAGCGGCCGCGTGCTCTCTTGCAGCGCCCGTCTTGATGGTCGACCCGACGGTTGGGCGACCGGCACCACGGCCGACTGGTTTGGCTCGGCGGGTGGACGAGCAGATGCCGCGCTCGAGTTCGGGGGGGACGTCCTTCTCGCTCGTGCCATTGCCACGGCACTGCGGAACGCCCTGACCCCCGAAGCCCCCGCTGAGGTCCGGTAGCCGGTCGCCTTTTGCAACCACGTGCCCGGCGCAATTTAGCGCCCCGCACAATTTCGTCGCAGGCGGTTTGCAGGGACAACGCCCGAGTGACAGGGGCAAGCCGCCGCACCGGGCACTCGCTGATCCAACTTTCTTGATTGCTCGCGATCGATTCCTTAGGAATGACGAGGGAAACAACTCCGGCGCATCGGAGCGCCGGTATCCAAGGAGGAATTGAATGAAGCACGTAAAGATGCTCGGCCTGCTGGTCATGGCCGCCGCCTCGCTGATGGCCTTCGCCAGCAGCGCCTCTGCAGCCGGGACCCTCACATCCCCTGCCGGCACCGACTACACAGGCACAATCCACGCCACGCTGGAAAAAGGGACGTCGGCGCTGTTGAAAGCCGGCATTGAAGATACATGCACCACCTCGACAGCGCACGGCACTGTCACCCTCAACACCACCGAGGCTGAAGGCAGCTTCACCGCCGGAACCGGATTGACTTTCGGGACGGAAGCTACACCGTGCACCCAGGACACCAAAACCATCACCCCGGGCAAACTGACAGTTAACAGTGCTGGCGAAGTGTTCACCAAGGAAAGCAGGGTGGAAGTCAAGGTCACAGGCCTCGGCATCTCCTGCTTCTACGGTGCCGAAACCGGCTCCGTCAAGATCGGGACCTTCGACGGGGGCACCCCGGCGAAGCTCACAGTGAACACGACGGTCCTGCAGCGGGAGAGCGGTAGCAGCACCTTCTTCTGCGCCGAAAAAGGTACCTGGACCGGCACCTACGTGGTCACAACTCCGACCACCCTGCTCCTCAATTAGTCGTCACTGACGCTGCAGTCCGCAGACGTCTCTGAGAGCAGTAAGGACGGGCCGCCGCTGGCGGCCCGTCCCTTTCGTCAGCCATGCGCCCACATGCGTTCCTTGACACGACTGCCGCAAACTCCTATCGTGCCCACAAGGAGGCTCCAATCGGTGGAGCCAAGGGGAAGGTGAAGCAATGAGTAGGGGAGGCCAGGGAAATAGGCGCATCAACCCGGTGGGGGCCGCGATAGCCGCTGCATCGCTGCTGTGCCTTCTGGTCCTCCTCGTCCCCCTGAAGGCCAGGGCTGCGGTCGAACAGCACCTCTTCGACCCCACCCTCTCTTTGACGGGAAGCTGCAGCACCGACAAATACGACGGTGTCCCCGACCCCTGGTGCCCCGGGCCCCCAGCGCCCAGCAAAGCCTTCGAAAACCCGAACATCGCGATCGACTCGTTCGGCGACATGTACGTGAGCAGTCATGAGGAAGGAGGCACGTATGAAGGTCGCGTCGACGTCTTCAGCCCGCACGGGCAGTTCATCACTGAGCTGAACGTGCCTGGGGCGAAGACGCTGGCGGTCGATCCCAAAGGCAATCTTTACGTCCACCAGTTCGACCCTGAAGCAGGCGGGTTCCGCCGGGTGACCCTTTTCAGACCGAGCGGAACCTACAACCCGGCGGCGGAGCAGATTCGCTACGAAGACCCCGGGAAAGTCATCATCGAAAACCAGGAACTCAGTACTCCCTGTGGGGAACACGCGGCGGGCGGACGCGTAGGCCTGGCGGTCGACCCGGTCACCGAACATCTCTTCGTCAGCCCGGCGGGAGGATGCGTGGGGGAATGGAGCTCGGCCGAAGAAGGTTCCGATCTGTTGGATCCGACGATTGGGAAAGACGTCCTGACGAGTCAGAATGTATTTGTCGCTGTGGACCACGCCCACAAACGGCTCTACGTCACTGAGGGAGAAGGACATCAGGAAGCAAGCACCATCGAGGTATTCGAACTTGAAGCACCGCATGCGCACCTAGGCACGATTGACGGCCACAGCACCCCGAACGGGAAGTTCCTAGTCGGCGTGGGCTACGACCCGCTCGCGGTCGACGAAACCAGTGGCCACCTTTTCGTCTTGGAGCCGATTGCTACCCCGCTGGTCTACGAATTCGGGACGGGCCTCAACGAGGAAGAAGAACTCCTCAACACCTACAAATATGCGGGCTTCAGAGGCGGCTTCCCGCTGCAGATCGCGGTCGACAACGCGGCCTCGAGCCCTAACCACCGCACCTTTTACATCCCGGCCGTCGGGGCAAAAGAACAACTGAGCCACACCTTCGCCTTCAGATTCTCATCAATCTGTCCGCCGGAAGTGAAAGCGCCAGACGCCGCGGGGATCACCGAAACCGAAGCGGTGCTGGGGGCGCAGGTCAACCCCTGCGGCGGCAAAACCACCTACCGCGTCGAATACACCACCGCCCCCTCGGGTTTCGCGGGCGCAATGATCGCAGCCGCCGGCACCCTGTCATCGGGGATCGCCTTCGTGCCGGTTTCTGCCGCCCTCACCGGCCTTGCCCCTGGCACCACCTACCGCTTCCGGGTGGTGGCAGAAAACGAATGCGTTCCGGGAGGACCGCTCTGCGTCGATCAAGCCGAAGGCAGCTTCCGCAGCTACCCGACGCCGCTGCTTGGCGGCCCCTGCCCCAACGATGTCCTGCGAATCGGGTCTTCGGCCCTCCTGCCCGACTGCCGCGCCTACGAGCTAGTCACCCCCCCGAACACCGGCGGGCACACCCCCTTGGGATCCAGCGAGGGCGGCCGCAACTTCGCGACGCTCCATGCCTCCCCGGACGGCAACCGGGCCAGCTTTCGGATCGAAGGCGGCTCGATCCCAGGCTTCGAAGCCGCAGGCGCCGGCAACGGAGACGACTACCTGTCGCGGCGGGGAACCGGCGGCTGGGTGACCGAACTGGTCAGCCCGACGGGCACCGAAGCGCCGAAACCGACGCCCGGGGGGTTCTCACCCGACCAGGAATACTCACTCTGGGGGGAAAACAACGCCGGGGAAAACGGCAAAAAAGGGTTCTTCTTCAACCCCTATATCCACTACCCCGACGGACATTCTGAGCCGGTGGGGCGGGGGAGCCTGGGGCTCGACCGCGAAGTCGACACGAAACTGATCGGCCCCAACGGCTCCCACACGATCTTCATCGGCACGCACGACTCGCTGCAACTGGAGCCAAACGCGCCACCCTCGGGAACCAGGGCGATCTACGACCGCACCGCCGACGAAGTGACCCACGTGGTCTCGCTGCTGCCCGGGGACAAAACCCCGGCGGCGGGCGAAGGCGCCGAATGGGCCGGGGTTTCGCTCGACGGAACCGGGGTTGCCTTCCGGATCGAAGGCAAAAGCATGCTCTACCTGCGCCAGAACAACGATGCAACCTACGAGGTCGGCGAAGGGGTGACCTTCGCCGGAGTCGCCGAAGGCGGCGGCCGCGTTTTCTACCTGAAAGGCGGCGACCTCTTCGCCTACGACACCGCCACCAAAGCCGCGATCCAGTTCAGCAGTGGCGGCGACACCACGCCGGTCAACGTCTCCCCTGACGGCAGCACCGCCTACTTCATCTCGACCGACGTGCTGACCAGCAAAGCGAACCCTGTCGGCGCCCACGCGAAAGCGGGCAAAGACAACCTCTACGTTTCGCGCGAAGGCCAGGTCGGCTTCGTAGGCATGGTGACCGCGGAGGACGTGGAAGAAGGCGTGGCCGGGCTGGGGAGGTGGATCGACTCGCTGCAATCCCAACCGGCGAAGGAGACCTCACGCACCACCCCCGACGGTGGCGCGCTGATATTCGAGTCGCGGGCCGCTCTCACCGCCTACGACCCCGCGGGCCACACCGAGGTCTACCGCTACGACGGCGCCACGCTCAGCTGTCTGTCGTGTAATCCCACCGGCGCCCCGGCCACCGCCGACGCCAGCCTGCAGAGTCTGCCCGGCAGGGTGGCGGGGACGACCCTGGGCGTACTGAACGACAGGCTGCTGAACCTCAGCGCCGATGGGCGTCGTGCCTTCTTTCAAAGTTACGAACCGCTTGTAGCTGCCGACGTCGACGGACGCCTTGACGTCTTTGAGTGGGAGGCGCAAGGGGTCGGCAGCTGCGCCCAGACCGACGGCTGCGTCTACCTGATCTCCTCGCCGGCAAGCGAACGCGACGAGGACCTCTTCGCGGTCAGCGAAAATGGCGACGACGTCTTCTTCCGCAGCGGCGAGCTCCTCGCAGGCGGCGACACCGACGCCACCACCTCGATCTACGACGCCCGGGTGGGAGGCGGCTTCGCGGTAGCCGAATCTGAAGAGCCGTGCCAGGGAGAAGGGTGCCATGGAGAGCTGACGCCGGCTCCTTCGCTTCTAGCGTCCTCGAGCCCCGTTTTGGGCAAGAACGGCAACCTCAAGCCCCGCCGCTGCCCCAAGGGCAAGCGCCAGGTCCGCCGCCACGGCAAGGTGCGCTGCGTGAAGAAGCACCGCCACCATCGCCACCATCGCAAGGCAAACTCGAAGCCGAAGGGGTCGAAATGAGCCGCAGGGCACTCCTTCGCGCGGCGCTGGCGCTGGCGGCGACGGCAAGTTGGCTCGGACTCGCGGCCTCGCCGGCGCTGGCGATCGAAGAATTCGACCGCTACGCGATCGAATCGGTCTCCTCCTCGCTCTCCAGCACCCAGGCGGGCGCCCACGCCGACTTCACCGTTGGCTTCTCACTGGCCCAGAAACAGGGCGAACCCTTCGCGCTCACCCGTGACCTCTTCTTCAACCTGCCGCCGGGCCTGATCGGCAACCCTCAGCAGGTCCAGACCTGCACCCTGGCGCAGTTCGGTGAGCTCGCGCCTGAAAGCGAATGCCCGGTCTCCTCGCAGGTCGGGATAAGCGAAGTCACCCTCGGCGGCAAAAACGCCGGCACCTTCATCGATCCGATCTACAACATGGAGCCCCCCGGCGGCGACAGCGACGTCGTCGCCCGCTTCGGGCTGTTCGCCGGCCCCTTCCCGACGCTGATCACCGTCCGCGTTGACCCGATCGACTACAGCCTTGTCGCAGCGGTCGAAGGCGCCCCCTCGGCAGCCACCCTTATCGCGGCCCAGAGCACCTTCTGGGGGGTCCCCGCCGCCGACTCCCACAACGGTCTGCGGCTCACCCCCAAAGAAGCCGTGGAAGGCAAATCGCCCCCCGGCGGCCGCGAGGCGGGGGTGCCGGAAGTCCCCTTCCTCACCAACCCCACCGACTGCTCGACCCAGCGCCAGGTCACGGTCACCGCCGTCAGCTACCAGCTGCCCGACCAGCCGAAGAGCAAGAGCACGCCCTTCCCGCAGATCACCGGCTGCGGCCTTCTCGGCTTTGACGCGCAGCTCTCGCTCACCCCGACGTCGACCGAGGCCTCCTCGCCCACCGGCCTTGACGCCACGGTGAAGCTCCCTCAGGCTGAAGCGCCCAACACGCTCGGGAGCTCGACCTTGAAGAGCGCCCACGTCACCCTGCCCGAGGGCCTCACGATCAACCCCGCCGCCGGCGACGGCCTCGGCGCCTGCAGCGATCAGCAGGTCGGCTTCGGTAATAGCTCTCCCCCCGCCTGCCCCGACGACGCCAAGATCGGCAGCGCCGAAATCGAGGTGCCGGCGCTCGAGCACACCCTGCAGGGCGCCGTCTACCAGCGCACCCCCGAGCCCGGCCGCCTCTTCGGCTTCTGGCTCGTCACCGACGAACAGGGGGTGCGGTTGAAGCTGCCGGCGGAGATCCAGGCAAACCCACTGAGCGGCCAGCTCGCCACGGTATTCGACGGTATCCCCCAGATTGGCGGCTTGCCGCAGGTGCCGGTCTCAGAGATCCGCCTCCACGTTTTCGGCGGCCCGCGCGCTCCGCTGGCGACGCCGTCTTCCTGCGGCACCTACCAGGCCCGCTTCTCCTTCACGCCTTGGTCTGGCAGAGCGGCGATACAGGGCAGCGCGCCAATACAGATCTCCTCAGGCTGCAGCAAGGGCGGCTTCTCGCCGAAGATCGCCGCCGGCACCGCCCGCGCGGGCGCCGTGGACTTCGCGCCCTTCAGCTTCACCCTCACCCGCGAAGATGGAGAAGCAAACCCCCAGCAGATCGCGATCCACCTGCCCCAGGGCCTGCTCGCCAAGGTCGGCGGCGTGCCGCTCTGCCCCGACTCTGCTGCTGCCTCGGGCGCCTGCCCGGCGGACTCGCAGGTCGGCAGCGTGACCACCGCGGCGGGAGTCGGCGGCGCCCCGCTCTGGATCCCCCAGCCCGGCAAGAGCCCCACCGCCGCCTACCTGGCCGGCCCCTACAAAGGCGCCCCCTACTCGGTCGTCTCGGTGGTTCCCGCCCAGGCCGGTCCCTTCGACCTCGGCACCGTGGTCAACCGCGCCGGCATCCACATCGCTCCGGAAACCGGCCTTGCGACCGTGGTCACCGACCCGCTGCCCCAGATCCTCGAAGGGGTGCCGATCGCCTACCGCACGATCCACGTCTCGATTGACCGCAAGCACTTCACGCTCAATCCGACCAGCTGCGCGCCGAAGAAGATCACCGCCACCGTCACCGCCTCGAGCGGCGCCACCGCCGAACCGAGCGCTGGCTTCCAGGCCGCCGACTGCGCCAAGCTCCCCTACAAGCCGAAGCTGAAGCTGACCTTCAAGGGCTCCACCAAGCGCACCGGCAACCCGGCGGTGAAGGCCGTGTTGACCCAAAAGCCCCACCAGGCCAACACCAAGGCCGCCGTGGTCACCCTGCCGGCAGGCTTGTTCATCGACAACTCCCACATCGGCACCCCCTGCACCCGGGTGCAGTTCGATGCTGAAAAGTGCCCCAAGATCTCGATCCTCGGCCACGCCACCGCCCGCACCCCGCTACTCGACAAACCGCTCAAGGGCAACGTCTACTTCCGCAGTAACGGCGGCGCCCGCGAACTCCCCGACATCGTCGCCGACCTGCGCGGCCAGATCCACATCATCCTGGTCGGCTACATCGACTCGGTGGCCCAGAAGGGCAGCGAAAGCTCCCGAGTGAGAACCCGCTTCCTCCACGTCCCCGATGCCCCGGTCACCAAGTTCACGATGAACCTCTTCGGCGGCAAGAAGGGCCTGATCGAAAACAGCATCTCCCTCTGCCGCGGCCCGCGCCGAGCGAAGCTCGAGCTGAAAGCTCAAAACGGCCGCCAGCGCACCACCAACCTGCCGATCACCGTCGCCTCCTGCCGCGGCAAGCGGTAGCGCGGGGCCACACCCTCGGGCTGCCACTCTACGCCCCCTCGATCGGCGTACTCAAGCGTCTTTGACTGCTCCTTTGGACCTCTGCTAGAACCTCTTCAGTTCCCGAAAAGGCCGGGAACAGCCAATCTCGGCGCCATCCGCGCCGGACCCGAAGGGGGAGATCACATGAAGCACCTAAGAATTCTCGGCATGCTGGTGACGGCTGCCGCCTCGCTGATGGCCTTCGCCGGTAGCGCCTCGGCAGCGCCGGTTCTGACATCACCGGCAGGCACGGACTACACAGGCACATTTCACGCCACGCTGGAGAAAGGCACGACGATGGTGATAAAAGCAGGCATCGAAGATACATGCACCGGAACGACAATCCACGTTACCGGGATTACCATCAACACCACGATCGAGGCCGAAGGTACCGTTGGGGCACTGACCTTCGGGTCGGAAGCGACACCCTGCACCCAGGACACCAAAACCATTACCGTCGGCAGCCTGACAATCAACGATGCTGGCGAAGTCTTCACCAAAGGAAGCCGTGTGGAAGTCAAGGTCACAGGCCTCGGCATCTCCTGCTTCTACGGTGC